>PVMK01133449.1_pt1 | contig 22835 bp, 19 predicted proteins | sample 1853481 | NCBI WGS metagenome assembly PVMK01 (sample SAMN08533507, study PRJNA380276) | Marine sediment metagenome, whole genome shotgun sequencing project. | reverse complement strand
TCGAGTCAGTCTAAATTGAGTCTGCCGTCAAGCAGAACATACTAACTATTTTTTTACAAAGGAGATATTGCGAGCATGAATTATGATGTTAAAGACATTAAATTAGCCAAGGAAGGTGCGCTTCGCATCGAATGGGCCAACCAGAATATGCCGGTTTTAAACCGCATCCAAAAACGTTTTGCAAAGGAAAAACCGTTAAAAGGGATTCGCATCGGCGCCTGTCTTCATGTGACCACCGAAACGGCATCTTTGATGAAAACCCTTAAGGCCGGCGGGGCCACGGTCGCTTTGTGCGCATCCAATCCGTTGAGCACCCAGGATGATGCGGCCGCATCCTTGGCCAAACACGATAAGATACCGGTTTATGCCATTAAGGGAGAAAATCATAAAACCTATTATGCCCACATCAATGCAATACTGGATGCCAAACCCCATTTCACAATGGATGATGGGGCCGATCTGGTTTCGGTGCTGCACACCAAACGCAAAGACCTTTTGGCAGATGTGCGGGGAGGGACCGAAGAAACCACCACCGGCATTATTCGATTGAGAAGCATGGCCGCCGACGGGGTCTTAAAATATCCGATTATTGCGGTCAATGATGCTCAGACCAAACATTTTTTCGACAATCGCTATGGTACCGGTCAAAGCACCATCGATGGAATCATTCGGGCCACGAATCGACTGCTGGCCGGATCATATTTTGTGGTATGCGGCTATGGATGGTGCGGTCGAGGGGTTGCCATGCGGGCCCGGGGACTGGGCGCCAACGTTATTGTGACCGAGGTTGATCCACTGCCCGCTCTCGAGGCCGTCATGGACGGTTTTACGGTCATGACGATTCGAAAAGCGGCCAGGATCGGTGATTTCTTTTGCACCCTGACCGGCGACATCAATGTGATCCGAAAAGAGCATTTCACGATCATGAAAGACGGTGCCATTGTGGCCAACTCCGGTCATTTTAATGTGGAACTGGACCTTGACGGTTTACAGAAGATTGCAAAATCAAGGCGCATCATCCGGACTTTCGTGGAGGAATTTACGCTCAAGGATGGCCGCCGGATCAATATTCTGGGTGAGGGCCGGCTGATTAATCTGGCGGCAGCCGAAGGCCACCCCTCCAGTGTCATGGATATGAGTTTTGCCAATCAGGCGCTGAGCATTGAATATATGGTAAAACTTAAAAAACCGCTGGATAAGGATGTCTATCCGGTACCTGAAAAAATCGATAAAATGATTGCCAAAGAAAAGCTGACCGCCATGGGAATGACCATCGACAGGCTCACTGCGGAACAGAAAAAATATTTGGCATCGTGGGAAATGGGAACGTGATCGGAATGCGGAATAAGAAGGAGATGGGGTGATGGGGGGACTGGGAGAGGGGGAGATAGGGAAGTGTGGAAGGTAGAATTAGGAATGCGGAAAGGGCATAAAACAAACGGCATAGAGCATGACACATAGGGCAGAGAGTTATGAATGCGGAAGTCGGAATGTGGAATGCGGAAAGAAAACGAAACCGGAATTTGGGAGTCAGTAAATCTTCAATCTTCAATCGTCAATATTCAATTCCGGCTTTGCCGGGTTGGGTTACCCTGCTGAGCTATACTTGATCTGACAGAACCGGAAGGCGAGCTAAAGCATCGAGCTGCAGTATGATATCACAGCTTTCCATGAGCCTTCCAAAGTGCATAAATGCTGGAGGTATCTTGATTAACGTTTGTCATCACCGGCAGGAATGGAGCGCAGCGGAATTCCCGTCCGGTGCATGGCATTGATAGATGAATCACTCAAACTCAACTCCAAATACTTAGTTGTCGGGTCTGGATTGAAACGGTAAGGATCGATTTCCTTGAACCCCAAACTCTCATAGAGTCTCATTGCAGACTTCATTCGTCCCAAGGTGTCAAGCCTCATTTTTTCATATCCCATATTCTTTGCTTCTTGGACGAGTGCATCGCACAGACTACACCCTACACCCCTTCTCTTGAGTTGGTCATAGACAAATAGGCGCTTCATTTCACACACTTTGTGTTCAAGCATTCTTAGACCTACACCACCGGCAAGTTTGCGCCTCTGCCATGCGAGAAGAAACAGCCCGTTCGGAGGGCCATACATTGAAGGGAAATCTGATAATTCCTTATCAATATCCTGAAACGACAGATCCATGTTGAGCCAGCGAATGTAGTCCTTCGTTATCTGTATGGCGGAGGAAAAATCTGAATCTGTTGAACAGTGTTTGATTTCAACCATAAGGTTTCTAAAAGATTATGACCTGCTTTGTTGATGGCCCCTGAAAGGATGCCCTCAGGGTGAGCCTGGGGTTTGGCGTAATAGGCCCTTAGTTCGTTTTTTCTGACAACATGTTGTAAGGAACGCACGGTGATCCGCTGGCGGAATCAGTTTTCAGCAGCTAAAAAATTCAAATAACAAAACACAAATATCAAACAAATCACAATGACCGAAATTCAAAATTCCAAACAATTGGCTTTTGATCTTGTTTGAGATTTGGATATTGAAATTTGGAATTTATTTGGAATTTGATGCTTGTAATTTGTTATTTCCGGTTTATCCGGATTTAGGTCTTTATCGGGTTTTTTCTGAAAACATGTTGTAAGAAACTGAAGGTGTCGGGTGTCAGCATTTATAAAATATCAAATAACAATTCACAAATACCAAACAAATCACAATGACCGAAATTCAAAATTCCAAACAATTGGCTTCTGATCTTGTTTGAGATTTGGATATTGTAATTTGGAATTTATTTGTAATTTGCTTTTTGTAATTTGTTATTTCTCTCCGAGCCGTAGGTTCGAATCTACGAGCCGGAGGCCGGTTTATCCGGGTTAGTGACTCGGAAATAAATAATTTTCTATTCGTCTGCAGTGTCAGGGCCTACACCCTCCCGCCGGACCACCTCAGCTTCGCTTTCAGCACATTAAAATAGCGCCGGCCGGGCAGAGCGATCATGCTGAGCGGATGGGGTCCCTTGCGGACGATGATGGTATCTTTGTCGGTGATATCCAGGCCTTCCTGTCCATCGAACGTCAGCATGATATCAGAGGCCCCTTTTTCCAGCTTGAGTTTGATCTCAATGGAGTCCGGAACAATCAGGGGGCGATTGGTCAGGGTGAAGGGGCAGATCGGGCTGATGATTATGCTGGGAACCTCCGGATGAATCACCGGGCCGCCGGCGGCCAGAGAATAGGCGGTGGATCCCGTGGGAGTTGCGATGATGAGTCCATCTGCCTTGAATGTAGTCAGATAGTGGCCGTTGATATAGGTAGCGATGCTGGCCAATCTGGCCAGGGCCCCCCTGTTAATCACAATATCATTGAGTACGGTTTCACTGATGATTTTTTTGTCTTGCCGCATCACCTGAACGTCGAGACGCATGCGGCGGTTGATGGTATAATCATTATTCAGAATATTTTCGGCAGCCGAAATCAGGTTCTTTGCCGCTGTTTCCGCCAGAAATCCGATTTTACCGAACTTGACACCCAACACCGGAATATTGGAATTCCCTATCCAGCGGACCGCGCTCAAAAAGGTCCCGTCTCCTCCCAGCACAAAGACGCAAAATAGGTCCCGCGGTGCGAACATCCTGTTTTGAGTCGTTGAATGAATTCCCGGCGGTGAGCTTTCTTTTCTGATCACCTCAATATTTTTATTCGTCAGCCAAGCTTCAAATTCGTCTGCCTTTTTACCGGCCTTTATATCTTTTTTTACGAATAATCCGATTTTGCGCAAAATCAATCCATTCCCTTTTGTTTTAATTTCAACAAGTTCAGATCCGCCAATATAACATCTCAATAACCCCAGTATATAGTAGGTTGGGTTAAGCGGGATGTAAGCACAATTTATGTTGGGTTCGCCTATCTTAATGCACCTCAAAAGTTTGAAATAGTAACAAAATTAGCGAACCCAACACGATTGGATGCAGACCCTCGGCTTAACCCAACCTATGATTTATCGTTTAGGCCCATGAAGTGGATACCCCTTTAACATAATTTATTGAGAACTTACCTGCCAATGCTGAAAATGGCACCTGATTTAAGCTATTCATACAAGCATCAGGGCTGAACGGCAAGCAATATTTAGACCCTATTTATTGAAATCACATCATGTTTGCGAGGGATTTATCTAACAAAATCCTTCCGGTTTATCCGGGTTGGGTGTCAAAAATGAAAATTGGATCTTGACTCATTGTGATCATTCTATTATATAAAGTCATTTTTAGGGCAATTGTGCTCGACTTATTAACATTCTTAAAGGAGGGATAGTTATGAGAAACAAGCGGACATTTTTATTCATGGGTCTGGTTTTTGGTCTTGCATTGGTCTTTGGCATAAGCACCGGGGCCATGGCCGAAAACATCAGAATTGGTGTAGCTTCACCCTTCACCGGCGATCTGGCTTCCTACGGTGATAACATCAAAGCCGGCGTCAATCTCAAGCTTAAAGAGATCAACGACGCCGGTGGTATCAACGGTAAGAAAGTGGAGCTTGTCTGGGGTGACGACCTTTGTGCACCCAAAGATGCGGGTACGGTAGCCTCTAAATTCGCAGCGGATAAAAGCATCGTGGCCGTCATCGGCCATCTGTGCTCTTCAGCGACGCTGGCTGCCATGCCGATCTATGTGCGGACGGGGCTTGCCGCCATTTCGCCCACTTCTACCAATCCCACCATCGGTGATGTCGGCAAGGGCTGGTTTTTCCGGAACTGTTACACCGACGATTTTCAGGGAAAATACCTGGCCACATATGTTGTGCCGAAGCTGATGGGGAAGAATTCTGTGGCCATCTTTTATGAAAACAACGACTATGCCATCGGCCTCAAAGACGCCTTCATCGCCGGGGCCAAGTCCGCCGGTGTTAAGGTGACCGGCGCTGAAGCCTACGTTGCCAAGACCACCGACTTTACACCCCAGCTGACGAAGCTATTGTTAGATAAGCCCGACACGATTTTTCTGTGCGGCTACCATCCAGAGGGCGCCCTGATTGCCGGTCAGGCCCGCAAACTGGGTTTCAACGGCCCGCTTTTCGGTGCCGACGGCCTTGACAATGAAGATTATATTAAACTGGGAGGCAAGGCCACCGACAACACCTACCTCACGGTTCCCTTCCTGGCATCGTCGGCAGGACCGGAGGGCAAGGCCTTCGCCAAACAGTTCAAGGAGGCCTATGGCCGTGAAGTGGACTGGATGAGCGCCAATGCCTATGACTGCCTGGGCATCCTGGCCCAGGTCATCGCCAAAACCGGCCCGGATCGCAAAAAAATTCGAGACGGCCTGGCTGCAATTAACTCAGAGGCCAATGGTTACAAGGGTATCACCGGTCTGACCTACTTTGATAAGAAGGGAGATTGTGCCAAGCCCGCCTTCGTTAAAATGGTCAAGGATGGTAAGTTCGTAGCGGCCGAATAGTTGCTAAAATAATTTAATGTATCGGAATTAAAGACGCCGGAATTTTTTGAGTCCGGCGTCTTTCCGTGGTCAAGGGAGGATGTTTGTTTTTACAGCAGCTTGTCAACGGACTAACCATTGGCGGAATATATGCCATGATTGCGGTGGGTTACACCATGATCTACGGCGTTGTCCAGCTTATTAACTTTGCTCACGGTGAAATCTACATGCTGGGCGCCTTTTTCGCCGTCACCTTCATCACTGTCCTGGGGCTTCCTTTTTATGCAGCCTTTCCCCTTGCCATGGCCTGTTGTGCGGTCTGCGGTGTGTTGCTGGATATTTTCGCCTATCGCCCCTTGAGGCAGTCACCCCGTCTGGCCGCGTTGATTACGGCCATTGGAATGTCGATTTTCCTGCAAAACCTGGCCATGATCATCTGGGGTTCCCGGGCCAAGCCTTTCCCCCAGGAAGCCCTGCCCGCCTATTTTGAAAAAACGGCTGTCAGCTTTGGCGGAGTCAATCTCTCCTGGTTTCATCTCTTCATATTCGGCCTGACGATTGTGATGATGGCCGGGCTCCATCTTACCATCAAGAAAACCCGGTGGGGCAAGGCGATGCGGGCCGTGGCCCAGAATAAAACCATGGCGGCCCTCACCGGCATCAACGTCGACCGGGTAATCTCCTACACCTTTGCCCTGGCCGGGGCCTTGGGCGGAGCCGCCGGCATTATGGTGGCCGCTTTCTACAATTCGCTCTACCCGACCATGGGTTACATCGCCGGGCTCAAGGCATTTGCCGCTGCCGTATTAGGCGGCATCGGCTCGGTGCCGGGTGCCATGTTAGGCGGGGTGGTGCTGGGTGTGGCCGAAGCTTTTGGCGCGGGTTATTTGAGCTCGCTTTACCGGGACGGCATCTCTTACGCCGTCATGATCATCGTTATTATCCTGATACCTGCGGGCTTGTTCGGCAGAGTACTCAAGGAAACCAAAAAGAGTATGTGAGATGGGTAAATTGGAACCACAGAAACTGACTCGCGGCGCTAAAACAAGAATCGGTCTGTTGATTCTCGTCCTGATCCTTCCGTTTTTTCCCTTTGTAACGGATTACCTGCTTCATATTGCCATCCTTATTTTTCTTTATATGATTTTGGCCCTCGGGTTGAATATCGTACCCGGCTTCAACGGGCTGCTCGACCTGGGTTTTGTCGGATTTTACGGTATCGGCGCCTACACTTCGGGGCTGCTTACGTATCACTTTGGCCTTTCATTCTGGGTAATTATCCCCCTGGCCTTTATGAATGGCGCGATCTGGGGCATTTTGCTGGGGGCCCCGACGCTCAGGCTCACCGGTGACTATTTTGCCATCGTGACCTTCGGCTTTTCAGAGCTGGTCGTCCTCTTTCTGACCAACGAGATCTGGCTCACCCGGGGGCCACTGGGCCTGCCGGGCATTGATGTGGTGTCCATCGATCTTACGCTTTTCGGCGGCCCGAAATGGGAGTTTATCGGCGAATTGCCGTATTACTATCTCGCTATCGTCATGGTCCTGATAACCGTCTTTGTCATGTACCGCATCCAGGACTCCCGCCTGGGGCGGGCCTGGTTTGCCATTCGCGATGACGAAGTTGCCGCTGTTTCCTGCGGCATCAATCTGCTGGCCTATAAGGTCATCGCATTTGCCATCAGTGCCGCCTTCGGCGCTGTCGGGGGCAGCTTTTTTGCCAGGTGGGTGACTTTCCTGTCACCGGACATGTTCAAATTCTGGGAATCCTTTTTGATTTTGTGCATGATCGTGCTCGGCGGCATGGGCAATATATGGGGTGTTATGATCGGAGCCGTGATACTGGTCTCATTGAGCGAGGTCCTTCGTGAACTGTTGCCTCTGTTGGGTCTGCCGGCGGATGTCCGCTTCCTGGCTTTTGGTTTGATTATGGTTCTCATGATGCGCTTTCGCCCGGCCGGTATGATGCCCATCGCGGCGGTCGCCGCCCAGATGAGAGTCGGCCGGACGAAAAGAAAAAAAGTTAAGCCGGTGGTGGGCATAAAGAAATGAACCCAATCTTAGAAATAAAAGCGCTTTATAAAAGCTTTGGGGGCCTGGAGGCCCTTAAAGATATCACCTTCAACATCGACAGCGGTGAGATCATTGGTCTTATCGGACCGAACGGCGCGGGAAAGACGACGCTTTTTAATTGTGTTGCCGGTATTGAGAAACCGACGGCAGGCCGGATGATATTCAGCAACGGGAAGCGCACCGTCTCCATCGGCGGTAAGAAGCCCGAGGCGGTAACAGGTTTTGGTATCGCCCGTACATTTCAAAATATTCGCCTCTTTGATAACCTGACAGTGATAGACAACATCAAAATAGGTCGTCACTGTCGCACGCGATCAGTTTTTTTTGGTGCTGTGATCCGGAGCAAATTCCAGCAGGCCGAAGAGAAGGCGATTGCCGAAAGCGCCCACCAGTTTCTCGAATTCGTCGGCCTCAAGGGACACGGCCGGGAGATTGCCCGATCCTTGGCTTACGGCGACCAGCGCCGGTTAGAGATTGCCAGGGCTCTGGCGACCGAACCCCGGCTGCTGATGCTTGACGAGCCGGCCGCCGGAATGAATCCCCAGGAATCCCGTGATCTCATGGACCTGATTCGCCGTATTCGGGACAAAGACATCACGGTTTTACTGATCGAACACGATATGAAAGTGGTTATGGGCGTGTGTGAACGTGTCGTGGTCATTAATCATGGCGAATGGTTGGCCGATGGGTTGCCCCAGGACGTTCAAAACAATCCGAAAGTGATCGAGGCCTATTTGGGCACAGGAGCTGCCAATGCTGCTTAAGCTGGATAACGTCAAAACCTATTACGGGAACATTCGGGCCCTGAAAGGGATTTCCATGGAAGTTGCCGAAGGTGAGATCGTCTGTCTTATCGGAAGCAACGGCGCCGGCAAATCCACTACTTTGATGACGATCAGCGGCGTTCTCACTCCGGAAGAGGGGGACGTTATCTATCAAGGCCAGTCAATTGTCTCTCTACGTCCCGACAACATCGTTCCGATGGGCATCTGCCAGGTGCCGGAGGGACGTATGATTTTCCCCCTGCTCACTGTCATGGAGAACCTTGACCTGGGCGCCTACCTGAGAAAGGACAAAGACGGCATCAAAGCGGACATCGATCGGGTATTCGGACTCTTTCCAGTCTTGCGCGAGCGCGAGCAGGCCGGGGGGACGCTCTCGGGCGGTGAACAGCAGATGCTGGCCATCGGCCGGGCCCTTATGGCCCGTCCCAAACTTCTATTGCTTGACGAGCCGTCCCTGGGACTGGCACCCATCCTGGTCGACACCATCTTTGATATCATCCGCCAGATCAACAAGCAGGGCACGACGATTCTGCTGGTAGAGCAGAACGCCCAGCTGGCCTTGCAGTTTTCCCACCGCGGATATGTCATTGAAACCGGTGAAATTGTACTGGCCGACACCTCAGCGGCACTGCTTAAGAACGAGGAGGTCAAAAAGGCCTATTTGGGGGAGTGAACTGTTGCATAGGCGTTCACGGGTTCAGGGTTCAACGTTCAGGGTTAAGGACAAAGAAGGCATTAAAGAGGCGAAGTCATTGGTCATAGTTTGGGATTTTAGATTGCTGATTTTGGATTTAAGGTCCGCCTCCGGCGGGTCAATTTTATAATAGACAGAATTCCTTAATTCTAAAATCCAAATTCTAAAATCTAAAATTGTACCGAACTTGTAGCGGAACAAAAATGGGCTTAAAAAAAGTTTAATGAAAAGCATCAATTTTTACCATTCCAAATGCAGTCCAGGGACGAGAATGGAACCCTGAACCCTTAGCTGCACCATATCGACAATGTGTTGTCGATGTTTGTAATTTACCATTCCTGCCAATCTCATACCTAAGTTATGCGATCTATTCGACATTCAAACCCTTGCCGGTCGGGGATAAGCCCCGCCCCTACAGACGAACCCTTACCCAACAGGTAGGGGCGGGGTTTATCCCCGACCGTTAATTTGCATGATTAATCAAGGATTTTCGCCGGAGAATCGCTCAGTTTAGTACCTGTTTATTGAAATCACATCATGCTTGCACATGATTTATGCCATAGCCAGATTGAATATTTAAGCAATTCTATCGATTTTATTAGAAAAGACAGAGCGAAGCGATACCGCAAATCTTCAATCTTCAATCTTCAAATCCGGCTTGTCCGGGTTGGGTCATACATCAGCCTATTACATTAGCGTAATTTCAATGGGTTTTAGATAACTCGGTATCCACATCATGGGCATAAACGATAAATCGTAGGTTGAGTTAAGCCGACGGTCTGCAACCAATCTTGTTGGGTTCGCTAATTTTGTTGCTATTTCAAACTGTAAGCGTTCACGGGTTCAAAGGTTCAGGGGTTCAAGGTTGCATTCTTGTCCCTTGACTGCATTCGGGATGCGTATTTACAAGAAAAGCGTCAGTTTCGTCAGGCCTAATCCAAAATTTTGAGCCAAAATGGCAATTATTTGGGGAAATGAGCACTTTTAACGAGGACTTCGGGTCTTTAATGCCTTCTTTGCCCTTAACCCTGAACGTTGAACTCTGAACCTGTGAACGGTTACAGATAGGCGAACCCAACATAAATTGTACCTACATCCCGCTTAACCCAACCTACTATAGGCGCAAGGGCAGCCAAGTGGATATCCCGATTTCAGAATTTCCGGAGCACGGAAGCAATTTGTTTGACATCCAAAATTGTCTATTGTATACAAAAATTTCTATATTGATTCTCATCTCGGGCGGGTAACTGCATGGCGGCCATTCTCGAAACCAAAGCGATCACCAAAAACTTCGGTGGACTGACCGCAGTTGACCAGGTTGATCTTAAGCTTGAAGATGGCGAGCTGCGGTGTATCATCGGTCCCAATGGCTGCGGCAAAACAACGCTTTTTAACCTGATTTCCGGCTATTATAAGCCTTCAGCCGGAAGCGTGCTTTTTGGGGATCAAGACATCACTGGCAAACCCGTGCATGTGATCAGCAAACTTGGAATCGGACGAAAATTTCAGATCCCGGGTATTTTTGACCAACTGACTGCATATGAAAATATCCGGGTACCGTTTTTTTCGAATCAGCGGCAATCCATGTTTGTCAGTGCACATGTCGATTCAGACTCCCATAAACGGATTTTAAAATATCTATCCAGGATCAATCTTTCTGAAAAAGCCGATGAACTGGCGATGAACCTGTCCCATGGGGAAAAACAATGGTTGGAAATCGGTATGGTGCTGGCCAGCAATCCAAGATTGATGCTCCTGGATGAACCCACTGCCGGAATGACGGTCACGGAAACCCGGGAAACCGCAACCCTGATTAAAGATATATCGCATACCACCGGTATCTCAATCCTGGTCATTGAGCATGATATTCGTTTCGTTAAAGAAATCGCCGGCCGTATCACCGTCATGTACAAGGGCACGATTTTCCGGGAAGGAAGTTATGAAGAAATCCAGTCCGACGCCGAGGTCCGTAAAATCTATCTTGGGAGGCAGGGGTGATCCTGAAGATTGAAGATCTGCATGCGTCCTACGGTGGCAGCCTCGTTCTGCAGGGGGTCAATCTCTCCATCCAAAAGGGTGAGATCAAAGCCCTGATGGGCCGCAACGGCATGGGAAAGACCACCCTGTTGAAAACAATCATGGGCCTGCTTGCGCCCCAAGCGGGAAACATTTTTTTTGACGGTCGCCCCATCCAGGGATGTCAAACTCATGAAATTGCCTCCAGCGGGCATTAGCTATGTGCCCCAGGGCCGCGAGATCTTCGGCGAATTTTCCGTCTGGGAAAATCTGAGGCTGGGTACTCTCAGAAATCCCCGAAGCATGCGGAAAATACCGCGGGATATCTTTGAATATTTCCCCATTCTTTATGAACGGCGTAACCAGCGGGCCGGATCCTTTTCCGGTGGTGAGCAGCAAATGCTCGCCATCGCCCGGGCGCTTGTCGGGCAGCCGAAACTTTTGCTGCTGGATGAACCCTCAGAGGGGAATTCAGCCTTCTATTGTCGATCAAATTTGTGAAATATTAAAAAAAATCAGCGTTGAGACCGGTCTTACAATTTTAATCGTAGAGCAGAACGTCGACATGATTATGGATTTAGCTGCGGGGTGCTCATTTATGGAAAAAGGCCAAATTGAGCAAACATGTTCCATCGATGATATCCGTATGGACGAATCCATCATTACATGTCATATGGGGGTGTAAGATTAGGTGTCAGGTTTCAGGTGTCAGGTGTCAGGAGAGAGGAACGTAAGAGCGGAAACTCAAAACCTCGTACGAAACTACACCAAAATGGCACGGTTTCTTGATGATTAAACTGGCCGCTTTTCAAGCCAGCGGCGGCGCTCGTATGAGACTCCGCCTGGCAGGAACAGTGAACAGATTGAACATCGAACATCGAACATCGAACATCGAACATCCAATATTGATGACGCTACGCTTTATCGATTTTAAAACAAGCGAACCGCAGCCTGCGACGAGCTCAGCCGTGTCGAATTTCGAAGGGTAGATTCGCTCGTGCAGCGCAGGCACTTGCGCCACGTGTTGCCCAGTCTTTTTTTAAATTGACAGAATACATTATTCGATGTTGGACGTTCAATGTTCGATGTTCGATGTTCATTTTTTAGTTAACCCGTCATATGAAACTAGCCAAGGACAAAGTTTCTTTTTCGATTAAACTGTCCGCTCTTCAGGCCAGCGGCGGGGCTGAACACTGACACCTGACACCTGAAACCCGAAACCTGAGTGCCAGTGTCCAATTTTCATGCAATCCCTTGAAAATTAAGGAGTCACGGCTATTTTTCCAAGCTCAATGACGAGGTCTGAACTAACTAATGCATACCTTATTTTGAAGACTTCGAAACCAATATTCCAGGTTTTAACATGGATCTCATCATCACAATCCTAAACAGTCTGAACTATATCCTGGTTCTAATTCTGGTCGCCATGGGCCTGGTGATTATCTTCGGACTGATGCGGGTGATCAATATGGCTCATGGCGAGTTTTTCCTTATCGGGGCATATACGGTGGTGATGGCGGATCGGATCGGATTGGGATTCTGGATCGGTCTCATATTGGCTCCCTTTGTGGTCGGCTTGCTGGGGATGGCGATTGAGACCATTTGCATCCGGCATTTATACAGCAGGTTTTTGGATACGATTCTGGCGACCTGGGGGATTTCAATCGCCATAAAACAGTTAATCATCATTATTTTTGGTCCTGCCGGACTGATGGTCAACCCGCCGATGCCCCAATCCGTCCATTTTCTGGGCGTGGAATATCCGGCCTATCGTCTGTTCATCATGGGGGTGGCCCTGGTCATTATTTTAATTACTTTTTATGTTTTTCTGCGGACAGATTTCGGTCTCGGCGCACGGTCGGTGATTGCCAACCGGGATATGGCGGCCTCTTTAGGCATTAATACGCGCCGGATGTATCGGACAACCTTCACGTTTGGTTCAGCGCTGGCCGGGTTGGCCGGAGCCGTCATGGCGCCGCTGATGAGCTGTGACCCGCAGATGGGTCTGGGTTTTTTTATTCCGGCTTTTTTATCGATCCTTGTCGGAGGTACCGGTACGCTTGCCGGTATCCTGGTCGGCGGTGCGGTCATTGGCGGCAGTGATTCATTCATCAGCTATTTGTTCTCACCCGTAACGGCGCAAATTGTGGTATTTTCCCTGGCGATTGTGTTGATCCGTATTCGACCGCAAGGATTACTTGGAGCGAAACGCCGTGAATAGATTTTTTTTGCCCTCTTTTCGCCAAAAGCAGGATATTGTGCGTTCAGTGGTGTTAGGGCTTTTAATCATTCTCCCGCTCATCGGCGATGATTATCTCATCGTTCAGCTGACCCAGTATCTGGTTTACGGAATTTTTGCGATTGGCCTTTCACTGGTATGGGGCTACGGGGGCATTCTTTGTTTCGGTCATGCCGTTTTTTTCGGCCTGGGGGCCTATGTGATGGCGCTGACCGCCAAAGGAATGATCCCGGGAATTAGCGGGATCCTGACCACCAGCTTGATGGGCATTATCATAGCCGTCGTGGTGGTCGCCCTCTTTGCGGTTGTGCTGGGCTATTTTTTATTCTACGGGCGTCTGTCGGGCCCGTATCTGGGCATCGTGACCCTGGCCATAGCGGTCATCGCCGAACGGATTGCGGTTAAATGGTATTACATCGGCGGGTACAATGGATTGGTCAATGTGCCGCCGCTTTCCATCGCGGGATGGGAGATCATGAGTATCAAACCCCTTTTTTACGTCATTCTGGCAATCGCTCTGGGAGTTTATCTGATTTGCGACCGCATTGTCAGGTCTCCTTTCGGCACCATCCTGGCGGCGGTACGTGACAACGAAGTGCGTGCCGAATTTTTTGGATACAATATTGCCGGTTTCAAGATCATGATTTTCGCCATCGGCGCCGCCGTGGCCGGATTGGCCGGGGCTTTATTTGCGGCAGTTACCGAATTCGTCTCACCAACCATGCTGGGTTTCGGACTTTCAACCGAGGTGTTGATCTGGGTGGCACTGGGTGGTAAAGAGGTTCTGCTGGCCTCGTTTCTGGGCGCCATGCTGGTCCGGATCCTGGAATCATATTTATCCGATTTGCTGACCTATTACTGGATTTTGATCCTGGGGCTGTTTTTCGTTTTTTGTGTTATGTTTTTTCCGAAAGGTGTGTTCGGTAATTTGCTTGCTACAAGGCATAGACACTAGGAGCTTAATATTTTTTTTATATTACGACAATCCGCGAGTTAAATTAGCATCTGCAAGCAAATTAATAGTAATTCCATTACAGGGGTATCTACTTCGTGGGCATAAACGATACTGATTATCTAATGTCGCAAATTATAGGTTTCAGTGCTCAGGTTTCAGTGTTCAGCACTTATTTTTCCTGACACCCGACACCTGACACCTTCAGTTTTCTTACAACATGTTGTCAGAGAAATCCCAATAAGGGCCTAACTCTTGTTCCAGTCATTAATTAAAATGTGCTGGGACTAAAACAAAAAAGGAGGTGTAACATGAGGGAAAAATTCAAATGGATGGTGGTTTTAATTGCGGTGTTAAGTTTTGCGATGGCGCTGCCGGCAACGGCTGTTGCCGAAAAAAAACCCATTAAAATCGGTGTGGTGCTGCCGCTTTCAGGCGGGTTTGAAATTTACGGCAACCTTGGCGTGCGGGGGGCCAAGATGGCGGTGGCCGAGATCAATGCGGCCGGCGGGGTGCTGGATGGAAGACCGTTGGAGTTAATTATAGAGGACAATAAGACCGATCCGAAAACTGCCGTGGAAAAAGCAAAAAAACTGATCCTGAGAGATAAGGTGATTGCCGTCATGGGACCGGTGAGCAGTGCCGCCCGGGATGCGATGACCCCGGTGGCGGAAAAGTATAAAACGCCCCTGCTTTACGGCATCGATTATGAAGGCGGCGTGTGTAACCGTTACGTTTTCCTTTACAGCGCCATTCCGGATCACGACATGGACAAACTGATTCCCTATATGGCTGAAAAATACGGTAAATCCTTCTATATTTTTGGCTATGACTATGTCTGGCCCCACAAGATGACCGAGGCCATCAAACGCAACGTCGATAAGATCGGCGGCGAAATTGTGGGCATTGAGTACACCCCCTTCGGTGTAAAGGACTATGCGCCCACCATTCAGAAGATATCCAAATCCGGGGCCAAAATCCTGATGCTGATCGTGCCCGGAGCAGACGGATTTACTTTTATCAAGCAGTTTGCCGATTTCGGGCTTAAAGAAAAAATCAAGATCGTGGCTCTGGCTTCTGATGAGAACTATCTGCTGGCTCTGACCCCCGATCAGTCGGAAGGCATCTTTACGGCATTGCCATTTCTGGCCAGTCTGGATAAGGCGGAAGCCAAAGATTTTGTGGCGCGCCAGAAGAAGATGTTCGGTCAGGACACGGTAGTCACCTGGGCCACCGGCTCTCACTACGGTCTGGTCATGCTTCTCAAGGAAGCTATTGAAAAAGCGGGTTCCGACGACAGGGAAAAAATCATCGACAACATGGGTGATTTGACCATTACCGTGGGAAACGGCCCGGAGACCATGCGGGCATCGGATCACCACATGATTCTCAACATGCTCATCGGCAAATTTACCGGCGGGAAACTGGTGGTCGAAAAAGATCTGGGTTCCATCACACCGTCGGATCAGTGTGCCGGTAAGAGCCAGTAGGTTTTGTAGCTTGATTCTGGGTGCATCCGAGAGGTGTGAATCTACAGTTTCATATGAGCACCGCCGCTGGCCTGACACCTTGTATGAAACTCAAACTGACCGGAATAGTGAATCCTCAAGGCGGACTATAAGCAATGAACGTCGAACATCGAACATCGAACATTGAACGTCCAATATTGATGACGCTACGCTTTATCGATTTTAAAACAAGCAAACCGCAGCCTGCGACGAGCCCTTCGGTCATGAACTCAGGGTCGAACGGCTCCCTTCGGCAAGCTCAGGGCTTGAGCCCGTAGAAAGCAGCCGAATCGAATTTCGAAGGATAGATTCGCTCCCGGCCTTCATAGCCATTTCGGCGGAGTAGGCTTGCTCATTCTTTTTTTTAAATTGACAGAATACATTATTCGATGTTGGACGTTCGATGTTCGATGTTCGATGTTCATTTTTTAGTAAACCCGATATGTGAAACTAACCAAGGACAAAGTTTCTTTTAAGATTAAACTGGCCGATGTTCAGGCTAGCCGCTGGGCTGACACCTGATAATCTCACATAGGTTCTATATGAATTGGTACATCCTTCTGGCACATCCGAATCCCGCTTCTTTCAATCATGCGGTCTGCAACGCATTTGTGGAGGGGCTTAAACAGGCCGGGGCTGCATATAAAGTCAATGATCTTTACGCCTCCGGTTTTAATTCACTAATGGCAGGTGACGATTTTAACCAGTTTGAAGACGGCGGTGTTTTGCCGGAAGATGTCTTAGCTGAGCAGACCGCGGTTGAGGGGTCCGATGGTCTGGCGCTCATTTACCCGGTGTGGTGGAATGAAGCACCTGCTATTCTGAAAGGATGGCTCGACCGGGTCCTCTCCAAGGGTTGGGCCTATGATATCAGCGCCGAAGGAGAATTCCAGTCGCTGTTGAAACTAAAGAAGATCGTTATTTTAAATACAGCGGATAATCCCATCGAACTTCTGGAAGATATCGGGCTAAACGCCGCTGCCCGTTTGACCAAGGCCGACGGCACGTTTATGTTTTGCGGGGCTGCTGAAATTGACCACCGTATTTTAGGTGAAGTGTCATCTGACGAGCAAGGCCGCAAGCGTTTTTTACGGGAAGTCAGGGTACTTGGGGAATCGGGCCTTTTGAAGGACGAATGACGAAGGACAAATATCGAATGACGAATGACGAATGACAAATGACGAAGGATGGAATCGCTTCGCTCTGTCGTTTATAAAAAAATAGGATTCCTTTTCAATCAGTAAACTATTCAACGAGGTCTGTATAAACAGATTAACTTTTACTTCAGAGGTCTGAAGGAGGATGCAGATGGGTGAGCAGGCGTTTTCGGTTGAAAATACGGGCGTTATCGTCGTGGATGTTCAGGCTGACTTCACCGAGCAGAAATCCGGGAGTTTAGCTGTTCCAGGGACGGATGCCCAATATGTCAGCGATGTTGAAACGGCTACCCGGCGATATCTTGACCAGGGGCATTTCGTTTATTTTACCCAGGATTGGCATCCGGCCGACCATATCAGCTTCTTCACCAACAACCGGGGCACTGAACCGCTGGAGGTCATCGAAATCGAAGGCCGACCCCAGGTCATGTGGCCGCCGCATTGCGTTCAGGATACCCCCGGCGCAGAGATTCTCATCGCCGCCAAAGGTTTAATAAAAACGATTCGCAAAGGCATGGATACCAGATTTGACTCTTATTCGGGCTTTTCCGATGACGGCGGACATAGAACCAAACTGGATGAGCTTTTACGGCAGGACGGAATCAAGAAGTTGATTGTTTTTGGCCTGGCCACCGACTACTGCGTCAAAGCCACGGTATTGGATGCCCGGAAAGCAGGATACCCGGTTTGGCTTATTCTCGATCTCTGCCGTGGTGTGAGTCCTGAGACAACCGAAAGTGCCATCAAGGAGATGAAAGGAGAGGGTGTGATCGTTGTAGCTTCAGGTTTTTCTGACAATATGATGTAAGGAACTGAAGGTGTCAGGTTTCAGGTGTCAGCCCAGCCGCCGGCAAAAAAAACGGCCGGTCAAATCGAAAAAGAAACTTTGTAGTTTTGAATCATTAGTTTTTGGATTGTGGGAGCGGTTTTTAACCGCGATTACCCGGGTAATCGTGGCCGGAGGCCACTCCCACCAACCATTAATTACAACCTAAATACGGCATCCTTCATATGACACCAAAATTAGTTTATACTTTTTATCGTAGGTTGGGTTGTGCAGGCGTAAAAGTCGGGGAAAGCTTAGTTCAACTAAATAACAACATAACTGCTATCTAACTTAATTTTTCTGCAATAGCACTACCCAACATTAAAGTCGCTTAACCCAACCTACAACTACGACGCTCAAAATTAAAAACAGGGCAAAAAAGCGTAAACCGGTAAAAGAAGAATGCTCTAAATACCATTGAATTTCATGAAGTTTCATACAAGGTGTCAGGAATTCGGAAGTGGGAATGCGGAATGCGGAAGGAAAACGAAATCGTAATTTGGGAGTCAGGAAAAATGAGAAGCATGGTGCAAAGGGCATAGGGCAGAGAGCGATGTGAATGCGGAAAATAAGAAAAGGCGCACCCCGTATGTATTCGATCTAATCTGATTCTTTTCGTCGTTGTGCTCGTCCTCGTCCTCGTGCTTGTGCTCGAAATCGGAATTCTATGGGGAACGAGGGGCGAGTACAACGGCGAAGGCGGTAGCTGCCGCACCGTTTCTCCTGGAGTTCATATAGTTTCTCAAAAGGTTACGGGTGTCAGGAATGGGGATAGAGGCTCCGGGCTTAGGGCGTACAGCATAGGAATTGCTATTTTTCAGTTTTTTTTCCGCATTCCGCATTCCGAAATCCGAATTCGTTAGCCTCTGTCTTCTGTACCCTATCAGAGCAGGGGAACTCAACTTTTCTAGAGGTGATTATGGCAAAGGAGATTAATCCGTCTTCTTATGGGATTGTTGCCGGATTACGCCGAAAATTTTTTGGCGGAGATTATCCCGCCAGTACGTTGGTGGAAATACAGCGTCTGGCCTCACCTGACTGGTTGATCGAGATTGAGGCTTTAACCGTTGTTTAGGTTTCACCTAGGTTGAACCGATCTGTTTAGGTCTCATTAAGATTTTTCTTGACATACTACAATTGTCTATTGTAGACAATATACAAAACACATACCTACGGAATTGGTTCCGATTCCCCTGTAATGGACGGCCAGTGCATGAGCGAGGGAGCTTTGCGCAGCATGCTGATGGGCCTGTCAGGGGCTGATATACTTGGGGGTGCCGGTCAGATAGAAGTCGCTACTACGATAAGCCCGGTCCAATTGACTATTGATAATGAAGTGTTTGGTACGGTCCGACGTATGATTACAAACTTAACTTTTGACGATGACAGCCTGGCCTGGACCGATCTTTTAACGGTCGAACCGGGCGGCAATTTTCTGACCGGTGATCATACCCTTCGACACTGCCGTGATGGGTTGATGTCGACAAATTTTACCCGTATGACCCGAGAGGATTGGAATAAACAAGGGCAGGGTGATTTGGTCGCGCGCGCTGTCGAATTCTGTAAGGATCTTCTGGAAAAAGCAGCACCTTCGAATCTGCCCGAGCAGGTGACCCGGGAAATGGATTCAATTGTCGAACGGGCGGACCAGCAGCTGGGGTAAGAATTGAACATTTAAGGAAGCGGGGTACCCACATCGCTGCTTGCGCATATAGTAGGTTGGGTTAAGCGGGATGCAGGCACAATATATGTTGGGTTCGCCTATCTTAAGGCACCTCAAAAGTTTGAAATAGCAACAAAATTAGCGAACCCAACAAGATTGGGTGCAGCCCGTCGGCTTAACCCAACCTACGATTTATCGTTTAGGACTACGGAGTGGATACACCTTTTAAGGAATTCTACAAATATAAAATAAGGGCAATATTCAATTTACAATTATGCCCGGCTTGTCCGGGCCAGGCGATACAGACTGATAAGCTATGAAAATCGAATCTGTCGTTGATCTGGCAAAGCGCCATATGGAGTTATGGATTATCAAAGGTGAGTACGAGCCCGGTCAAAAACTCAAAGAAGAAGAAATCGCCATGCGGTTGGGTATCAGCCGTCCGCCTGTTCGAGAGGCTTTTAAAGCCCTGGAGACCGAAGGCTTGGTCGTGCGGAAGCCGCGCCGGGGAGTTTTTGTCACCGAGATGACTGCCAAAGATGTCTGGGAGGCCTATACCCTGAAAGCCGCTCTTTATGAAATGGCGACCGAGCTTGCCATGGATACTATTTCTACCAATCAAATCAGCGAGCTGGATGCGGTTGTGCAGCAGATGGAGGCCTGCGTTAAAATGGAGCCTGTCGACCTGCTGCAATATCAGGAATATCACCATCGCTTTCACGATAAAATCATGGTGGTTTCCGGCCACGACCGTTTGAAAAAAATTTCCGTCAGCATCCACAACCAGGTCGGCCGGTTCAGTTACAAGTCGTTGCAGAATAAGTCTCATCTTCAGTCCTCGGTTCGGTATCATCGCCAAATCATCAACGCGATTAAGGCAGAGAACAAAACCCTGGCCTGCCGCCTGATGAAGGAACACGTTCTTGAAGCGCTGGATGTTCTGCTGTCGATGCCCGGCCTGCAGGAGGAAAATAGCGACGAAATGCTCCCTGCGGCGACTGTTGTGGCGTAAAACGCCGGAGGCGTTTTACGCGGTTCAGGGGTTCAGGGGTTCAGGGTTCAGGGGTTCAGAGGTTCAGGGGTTCAGGGGTTCAGGGTTCAGGGGTTCAGGGTTCAGGGGTTCAGGGTTCAGAGTTTCTGGGTACTGGGTACTGGGTGCTGGGTACTGGTCACTGATTACTGGTTACTGGGTGCTGGGTACTGGATATTGGGTACTGGGTACTGGTTACTGATTACTGGTTACTGGTTACTGGTTACTGGTCACTGATTACTGATTACTGATTACTGGTTACTGGTCACTGGTTACTGGTTACTCGTCATTTGTTTGGATCGTTAGGCCCGAAAAACGAACCGCAGAATATCGAATGTTGAATGTCGAAGGGTGGAATCGCTTCGCTCAATCTGTTTGCTGTTTATTCTAACATCGAAAACCTGGTCCTCTGGGCCTCCGGCTCGTAGGGGTACGATCCTATGCCTCGGAGAGCCAGGTCAGAGACAATGGGCTCTGCCTTGAAACAACTACAAAGTGTGGAGTGAACTAAAGTTATAAGTGATCTAAAGTTGATGTATCGCTACGCTCAGTCGTTTATAAAATAAGATAGAATTCCTTAACTTTAGGTACTTTAGCTCACTTTAGTTCATTTTAGGCACTTATATGTAATAAAACAAACACTCCCTTTCAGGGAGGAATCAGTGCCGGGCCCTCTGGACCCGGGTATCTACTCCAGGCCCGGCCATCGAAGCGGCCAGCGGCTGGATTGAACACTAAAACCTTTAGTACCTATTTATTGAAATAGCATCATGTTTGCGAAGGATTTATCTAACAAAATATTGTCGTTATTTTGTAACTATTCAATATTTAAGGTATTTTTACGGTTTTAAAAAGGACGGAGCGAAGCGACATCAACAAATCTTCAATCGTCAATATTCAATTCCGGCTTTGCCGGGTTGGGTTTTAACCCTGAACGGGGAACCTGGAACCTTTGAACGGTTACAAAAAAATATGTGATTACACAAGGAGAAAAAGATGACGTTGTTACCTGAAGTGCAAAAGCATTACGGAAAATTGAAGTTTTACATCAATGGCAGCTGGGTGGAGTCTGAATCCGATCTTATTTATGAGGACGTCAATCCCGCCACCGGTGAGGTGATCGCAGAGTTTCCATCAGCCACTGACAGTGAAATCGAAGCTGCAATTGACGCCGCCCAGGGAGCTGCCGCCAAATGGCGGGAGGTGCCTTTAAGGGATAAGTCCCGCTATTTATTTGATCTCAGGGGAAAATTCGAAGAGCGTTTCGATCGGCTGTGTCGTGTCCTTGTTCAGGATCATGGCAGAACCATCGGAGAGGCCCGGGGAACCCTGCGCCGCTGCATTGAAAATATCGAGTCCGCCTGTTCCGCCCTGCTGCTGCTGACCAAGGGCGAATGTGTTACGGATCTGGCAAAAGGCCTGGACCAGGCTTTATACTGGGAGCCCAGGGGGGTGTTTCTGATTATTACGCCCAATAATATTCCCATGCACGCCTGGTCATCTTACGTGCCCTATGCGCTCGCCAGCGGATGCCCGGTGGTGGTCAGCCCCAGCAAAAATGATCCCGTCTGCCTGGACGCCATCTTTAAAGTGACCGAAGAAGTCGAAGGGTTTCCGCCCGGGTTGGTCAATCTTGTTTACGGCGGCAGCAACGTCAATCAGAAAATTTTGTCCCATCCGGTCGTTAAAGGGGTGGGATTTATCGGGTCCACGGGGGTGGGCAAAGAACTTTTTGCCTTGGCCGGCAAATTGGGTAAAGAAGCATCCATTAACGGAAACGGTAAAAATCATGTTGTCATCATGCCGGGTAGTAATGTGGATGCAGTCGTGAGCGGATTGATACGCGGATGCTACGGCATGAGCGGACAGCGTTGCCTGGGTACGGACAATCTTCTTCTCATCAGCAGTGCCTATGAGTCCGTTAAGGAAAAATTAATCGAGGCTTCGGCCGGTATGAAGCTGGGGTACGGCCTGGATGAGGCTACCGAACTGGGCCCCATGGTTTCGGAGAGAGGCCGACAAAAAGTTATCGAATTTATCGAAAAAGGGTGCAGCGAAGGAGCGAAGATTGTGCTCGATGGCCGCCGGGTAAACGTTGAAGGCGGAGAGAAGGGATTTTTTCTTGCCCCGACCATTTTTGATGACGTAAATCCGGATATGCACATTGCCCGGGAGGAAGCCTTCGGGCCGGTGATCAATTTGATGCGGGCACGTGATCTCGACGAGGCTCTTGACTGGATCAACAACAAAGACGCCTACGGTCATTCCGCCTGCATATTTACCCGGGATGGCGGCATTGCCCGCCGGTTTATGAAGGAGGCGGATGTAGGCAACATCGGCATCAATGTCCCGGTTCCCCAGCCGTTTGCGTTCTTCCCCCTGGGATCCAAAAACGAGTCCGCCCTGGGAGTCGCTAAATCCAGAATAGATTCCATCCGATTATTTCTGGATCAAAAGACGGTTACGGAAAGATGGAGCTAACCGGAACCAA
>PVMK01140445.1_pt1 | contig 22849 bp, 25 predicted proteins | sample 1853481 | NCBI WGS metagenome assembly PVMK01 (sample SAMN08533507, study PRJNA380276) | Marine sediment metagenome, whole genome shotgun sequencing project. | reverse complement strand
GAACACTGGCCGCCGTGGACATGTCGGCCGGAAAAATCCGCTGGCAGGTACCGCTGGGCACCACTCGCGACCAGACACCATTGCCATTCGGCTTCAATCTCGGCATGCCGAACATGGGCGGCCCACTGGTCCTTGAGAACGGCTTGATATTCATAGCAGCCGCGATGGACGATTATCTGCGAGCCTTCGACATCGAGACCGGCGAAGAACTGTGGAGGGGCCGATTGCCGGCCGGCGGCCAGGCCACACCGATGACCTACCAACTGAACGGCCGTCAATACATCATCATTGCCGCCGGTGGTCATGGGAATCTCGGCAGCACCCGGGGCGACTATGTCGTGGCGTTTGCGCTGACCGACTGAATTGCTCTGCACAAGACTTTTCCTTTGCTTTTAGTGTTCTTTCTGATACCTTACGCATAGTAAGGAATTTCATATCAGGTAAGGCAATGACTACCGCAACTATTACCAGCAAGAGTCAGATAACCATTCCCACCGCTGTGAGGGCTGAGCTTCATGTAGGTCCCGGGGATCGAATTGAGTTTGTCAGGGTCGCTGACGGGCGGTATGAAGTCGTTGCGGCCACCCAGGATGTGACCAGGCTACGCGGTGTGATCAAGACCAGCAAGATAGTCACCGTTGAGGAAATGAATGCCGCCATCAAAGCAAGAGCGGGACGGGAATGATTGGTCTGGACACCAACGTAGTGATCAGGTACCTCACTCAGGATGACCCCGGGCAAGCGAAAAAAGCCAGTCGGCTGATTGAAAACAAGCTGAACGTGAAAGAGCCTGGATTTATCACTCTTGTAGTGTTGGTAGAGCTTGTTTGGGTGCTGGAGTCCTGCTACAGCCAGGGCAAGGAGGAGATACTCAATGTACTTCAGGGACTACTTACTACAAGGCAATTGATGGTCGAAAAGGCGGATATTGCCTATCTCGCCATGAAGCGCTACACAAGCGCCACTGCTGATTTCAGTGATGCCTTAGTAATGGTAATTTCCGAGCATGAAGGGTGCAACAAAGTAATGACCTTCGATAAAAACGCCAGGTCTGTAGGAATGGAATTGCTTTGAGCAAATTTCAGCAGGAGAACCCGTCGTGAACCGGATACCAACATTTTGCCTGTGTGCTGTGCTTGGACTTGCCAGTGCAATTTTGCCGGCAGGTGCTTTTACCAGCGAGACCGAAGTTCCTGATGGTGTGTACCCGCAGTACGAGGTCACTACGACTGAGGCCTACGACCTCAGTAGGATAAAGGCCTATACCGGCAAACATGAAACCATCTATGCCTACATCGACGACACGCTGGAAGCCCACCTGGGGAACCTGCAGCGCTGGGTACGCCAGCCGTCGATCAGTGCGCAGAATGTCGGCATCACCGAAATGGCGGAACTGTTACGTGACGATCTGAAAGCTATCGGATTTTCTGAAACCCGGCTGGTGCCGACCTCCGGACATCCCGGCGTATGGGGCTTCTACGATGCGGGCGCACCGCTGACCTTGATGGTCTACATGATGTACGACGTGCAACCGGTAAACCCCGAAGACTGGGAAACCCCGCCGTTTGAGGGCAATCTCATCGGTAAGGAATTTGGCCGGGTGCTGATGGCCCGTGGGGCAACCAACCAGAAAGGCCCGGAACGCGCGTTCCTGAATGCCATAGACTCTATTATCCGGGTCACCGGCACCCTGCCCGTCAACCTGATGGTACTGGCTGAGGGTGAAGAGGAACTGGGCTCGCCACACTACAACGAACTGGTGGATGAATTCGAGCACCGCCTGAGCACCGCCGACGGCGTGTTGTTCCCATTCAACTCGCAAGATCTCGACGGTGGTTTGTCCATGCTGCTGGGCGTGAAGGGCATTGTTTACTGGGAACTGGAAAGCAGGGGCGGAGCATGGGGCGGTCCCGGGCGCTCTGAAATCCACGGTTCGTTCAAGGCGGTTGTCGATTCACCCACACAAAGACTGATCGAAGCCATCGCCTCGATGACCAGCGATGATGGCAACACCATCCTGGTACCCGGCTACTACGACGATGTCCGGCCGCCAACGGCCGAGGAATCGATGCTGATCAATGCGATGGCAGACGACTGGACGGGCGAGGAGTGGAAGCAGGGTTTGGGTTTAAGCAGGTTTATCCACGGCCTCGAGGGCCGCGATGCGCTGATGCGCTACTTTTATGATGTGACCCTCAACGTGGACGGCATCTGGAGCGGCTACACCGGCGAAGGTGTGAAGACCATACTGCCGCACCTCGCCACCGCCAAAATGGACTCACGCCTGCCGATGGGTGTGGACCCGGATCGCCAGTTGGAACGGCTTCGCAAGCACCTGGATACCAGGGGCTTCACCGACGTAGAGATTCGCAAGCTGTCCGGCTATCCGGCGGCCCAGACCCCGGTGGATGCGCCGCTGGTGCAGGCCGCCATGGGCGTGTTCGACAAATGGGCAACAATCGAACGTGTGATGCCGCGTATCGGTGGCAGCGCACCGTTTTACCAATTCACCGAACGGCTCGGACTGCCATTGGTATTCAACGGACTGGGCCATGGCACCGGCGCCCACGGACCCAATGAATACATGCTGATCCAACCGGCGGAGGGCTCAAATGTGGCCGGCCTGGCCGACATTGAGAAGAGCTACGTAGACTTGCTGTTCGCGCTGGCTGAATCCGGCAGAATTGCTACGCAGTAGCTTCCTGCCGGAACCCCGGATACGCAAAGGCAGTGGAGATTTTCTCGCAGTCTTTTTCTGTGACACCTTCTCTGCGGGCGACTGAATACCAGTTGTTTTTCACGTACTCTTCCATCTGATTGATCGTGTTTACTGCTTCGTCAGGTTTTAAATAGAAGCGTTCACATTGCGATAGCAGGTTTTCTGCATTTGCAAAGCGGCCCATGTCGCCGCATTCGAGGGCCAGGTCACGGTGCTCGACACTGATCGGTGTGAAAGGTGTTAAATCATATGCAGGTGATAACTTCCAGTCCGTGTCCATGGCTACAACTGCGTGATTACGCGGATGATCATCAATATTGGAAATCAGGGCGTTAAAGCACATGCGCCTGAATAATTCAGGTGCGTCTACGCGCGGCTGTGAAGAAATGCGGCGCAATTCTTCAACCAGCGAAACATAGGACCAGTTCTCCCGTCGCTGTGGATCATCATCTGTCCGTAACAGGGTTAATGCACTGAGCATCCGGCCCCGGCAGTGACGAATTCAGTTTCGCCAGGAAGTGTTATATAGACAAAGCATTCGTTTTCAGCTTTCCTAGAATTCATTGTCGAGCCCCTCTTTTGCACGGGCACGTTCTTTCAGGGGCGATAGGTTGAACCCTTCTTCGTCTAGAGCCGGATCGGCGACATCGCGCATCTGGTCCAGAAGATCACAGGCCCATAGCAGAGCGGTATATACCGCAATGCTGGTTGAAATCTTGCCTTTCTCTGCATCCGATACCGCCCTTGGGCCGGTCCCGATTTTCTCGGCAACATCCGCAATGGTCAGGTTGCGACGCAATCTTGCAGTACGCAGGTTTGTTCCCAGGCGTTTGATTGCCTTTTCAACCGCATAAGGTGGTGCTTGTATCAATGTGTTTTTTGCTGTCATCTGCTCTTAAGAGCTTCTTATCTAGGTTAATCTGCTCTTAAGAGCATATCATCATTTTTTGATTTCACAAAGCAAGTTGACGCCATTCGGCGAGGGCGAGGGAGCGAAAAAATTCTCATCAAATTAAAGTAGGCTGCATATTCGGGTTCTACATTGCCAAAAAACGTGTAGGATCGGCCCAGCAGCAATTGCTACAGGGTCAGTGCATTTTGGATGTTTTCCGAGACGACCTCGGAGATTTACTGACGGTTTCCTCTGGGCAGATGCGTGGAAGAGGTTGTTTTACAGTCATGATTTCTTGACGGAAATTCATCTGGCTCTTCCTTTTCACCACCCTTATCACCAACTTCACGCACAGGCAGGCAGGGATCAACGGCAGCCTCGTTTGCTGGCATGGCATCCGGAGTCTCGTCCTGGGCGAGCGCCGGCGAATACCACAACGATACACCTGGCAGAAACAGGAACAGAAACAGGAACCGGTATAACTGGCGGTTTAGGATGTTTGCAATCGGATTCATCACAGTAGACCAATGTTAGCCGACTAAGTTTATCAGTCGGGAAAGGATGGGGGTCAGTATTTCGAACGCAAAATGATAGAACGCACCTTTCGAGCAGTAGAAAAATCCTGGTGGCTCTGGAGATGTCCGACACAGAGCCCGAACTCCGCTTCGACACCCAAGTCGAGACCCGGGGTATGCGGTTGATCAAGATTGTCCGAGGCGTCGAATCCTTGATTTGACTCGCTCCAATATTTGGGAGACGCTCCAAATAAACGTAACAGTCGGCGCTTTGCGGGATACCGGTCGCAGTCTCGCGGTGGCGTTGTAGCACCCGATTGACGCGATCCAAAGCCCTGGTACCGCACCGCCAGCATCCTTGGCACACATATTGCAGTTATATATTGGGTATGAATTCCGCGTCACGCCGGAACGCCGAACCAATGATGAAGGAGACTGGAAATGAACCGCTGTTATGTCAATGAAGAGATTTCAATGGTCGGGTTGAGCAGACTTTTACCACTCATGTTGCTGTTGATCACCCAAAACATACTGGGTGACTCAGGATCCGTCATCCAACCGACCGAATCCGGCGATCTCGCCTCAACGGGTACGAGTATTTTCCTCGACCAATTGGATCCGCGCCCCGACCCGTTCGACACCCGCAGCGCGGTGGGGCGGTCGTGGCTGCTGGCTATTGACGATACCGAACCGGGCGAAGAAGAGGGTCCGGTAGCCAGTGAAAACGGTGGGGAGGTGATAAAGGGTGGCAAAAAGAACGTGAACACCGGCAACGACCCACGCGATTTCACCCACAAGTTCATGCCGTACTACCGTTACACAGATCTGAGTAATGGAATGGAAACTCAGGACTTCACAGTCTTCGGCATGTGGGCTATAAACAAAAATGCCGCACTGACTTATGAGGTGCCAGTCGCTCGGAAGTACGACATCACCGGAACACCGAACTGCGCCGGCCTGCCCGAAATCCCTTGCTTCGGGACGATACCCGGTGGGGGAGCCACCCTACCGAACGGTCTTCCCGCTGAAGGCGATGGTGTAGAGACCGGGATGGGCGACAGTATCATCCGGATTTTTGGGAATTGGAACCATGAATTTCTGGGAGGCGCAGCCATATGGGGGGCGCAGTTCACCGTGCCCACGGCCACGAAGGATGAGCTCGGAACCGAGACCTGGTCGGGAGGGCCGATCGCCACGTTCGTCTGGGACGTCAATTGGTGGCCCGCGCCGGGTTCGTTCTTTGCGATGATGAACATCTTCGAAGTCGACTTCTTCAAGGATTCTGGACGTGGTGATATCGGCCGCTATTTGGGCCGGTGGTTCCTGCAGTTGCCGGTCAACAAGAAGCACAAGCTATACCTTATGATGGAGTTCCAGCCAGTATACGACTGGGAGGCCGACCACTTTTCCCTCTGGGTCGCGCCCGAGTTCGGCAAGGCTTTTGCGCCGAGTAAGGGCATCTTCAGGAACGGCGGCGCGCTCTACATCAAGCCGGGATGGGGGATCAGCCCTAATGCCAAATACGGCGATCGCGATTTCACATTCGAGATCGGTATTCGTTTCTTCTTCGGCAAGCCCGGGCCGGACAACTTCGACAGGATGATGCAGGCGGCGCGGTAGTGGGAATGGCAGGGGTCAAATGGCACTTGACTCTGAATCAGTGCGCACGCGGATGCGATCGTCGTGCCACAGGCCAAGTTTGCTTCCACCCTCGTGGAAGACGACCATGTCAGGGTGGAGCTTGAAATAGGTATGCGTGGTAACCCCTTGGTAGAAATTCTCGAGTAGTTTGTTCTCGCTGTTTACTTAAGGAAATACCAATGTCAGAAACAACCTATCTCATACTTCATCGTAAATCGGCCAATGAAGAATACGTCAAGGACGCAGTAAAAGCTGTCCGTAAGGAAGGCATCAAGCTTCGCGTACTGGTGCCGTTCAACAAGGCCGAAAAGCCACGTGTAGTACGAGAAGCACTGGAGCGCGGAGCGCAGCGCATTATTGCAGGTGGGGGCGATGGGACGATCAATGCTGTCGCCGATGCCCTGATCGGAATGGGTGGGGAAAAGCCGGCAGTTACGCTGGGTGTTTTCCCGCTGGGTACGGCAAATGATTTCGCCCGTGGTTGTGGGCTGCCTGCTGACGATCTCACTGAGTGCTTGCGCATTGCCTGTCGGCGTGAAGGCCGGCTCATCGATGTTGGGATTATGAACAAGCGCCACTTCATAAATGTTGCCAGCATGGGATTTGGTGCAGAGATCACGGCAACGACGCCGATTCAATTGAAAAAAGCGCTCGGTGGAGGCGCGTATACGTTGATGGGACTGGTCAAGGCCATGAACCTGACGCCGTATTCAGGCCGCTTGTTGATTCCGGGGCAGGACCCTGTCGAGGGGAGCATACTGTTTGGAGCAGTAGGAAACAACCACTTTGCCGGCGGCGGCTTTGATATTGCACCCAACGCAAAGCTCGATGACGGATTGCTGGATCTCACGGCCATCATGCACAGCCCCGGCTTTAGCCTGACCGATCTGTCCAAAGAACTCCAAAACCCGATGAACCCGGACAATCGCTTTGTGTTCTACCGCCAATTACCGGAGTTCACAATCGAAGCTGATCAAAAACTGCATTGCAATTTGGATGGTGAGCCAGTCAGCAAGAAAAAGCTGAAGTTCAAAACCCTGCCAAAGCAGCTACTGTTGGCTTACTGAGTGAAGAGTAAGCAACAGAATTTCGCCAGAGACGTGGTCGCATTTCAGCTTGCCATTGCAATACTAAACACCTTGCAACAATGAACAAACAATGTTCTACCCCAAATATTTCACTCTGGCACCTGACTCTGACCCCTTAAATTTTGACCCCTTAAATTTAGGCACACCCTCCAGGTGGATGGGGATGAGTGCTATTTTGATTGTTCTCTTTCGGTGAGTTCATCTACCAGTGCAAATGTAGCACGAGCTACATTATCCAACGGGTTTGCTTTGCAGTAGTATTCAAACCAAAGCGAGGTTGTTTCAAAATCAAGGTTTTCACCCAACGCTGAGTCGGCAAATTCTTTATCCCTCTCAATATTTACCCCAGTAATGACTCCACTTACCCAATGCATGATTGCGTCGTAATCATCGTTGCGTTTTTGTTTGCCTTCCACAAACTTGCCACACCCATACGTCCCCGCGCCCAAGACCAAGTATTCCCCCCAAGCACCAGTTGAAACCAGAGCCAGTAAAATTATCAGTATAAGTTTCTTCACCGCTTGTCTCCCTTTATATACGGTATGACTTTCTTAATTTATCAAGCGAGTCACGAACACAGCCAACAGACCTGCAATTGCAGCGATAGCAAATAATGCAAAATAGGCAAACATTTTATTATTCTCCGTTATTTCCGCCAGTATAAACCACTGGAAACATAGCACCCTGGCAGACGGAGTTGACTATAAGACGATAATAAATAACCATGCTGCCCTATTGCCCATCGTCTGAGCGTCGGTGTCCCCACCAGCTCGCAGTTTAATCATACCCAACCAGAAGGAACAAATCATGATAGTAAGAAGCACTTCGTTGTTCTTCGTTGCCTTACTCATCGGTCTTTCAACTTCACCCAGTTATGCCAGTGACTTAATTTCCTGCGACTGCTTTGAAACCTCAGCCTTCACCTCCTCTATCAGTGGTGGAGTATTTAACATAGCCAAAGGTCAATTTTCATCCATCAGCGGCGGGAGAAACAACACACTCAGCGCACAAGCCACGTCAGTCAGTGGGGGGAGTTTTAACAAGGCCAGCGTGGAAAGTCCCAAGAGTTAATCTCGCCCGTTTTCATGGCATATTTGCACCGAACAGCAAGTATCGAGCGTTGGTGACGCCGTCAAAACGGGGTAAAGGCAATCAAGTCAAAACGCCACAAGAGGCACAAGACCAAACCCCAGCCGAGAAACGGGCTTTTGTTCTACTTATACTCATACTCTCACTTTCGCTTTTTCCTGCTTCGAGCCTCTGCGATGAGCTGTAAACCAGTGGTCTTGACCACAGTGTTGAAGCGCAAATCGGGTGCCGTACTGGACATATCAAATACGGCTAGGATTTTTTTGTATTGCGGCGAACTGAGGTGGCGCTCCAGATCATCCTGCGTTTTCCATTCCTCCAGCCAAATAATGGTGCTTGGGTCATGCAAATCCTTATAGAGGCCGCAACTGATGCAACCTGTCTCGACACGGGTCGGCTCAATCTGCGAGAGAAGCACTTGAATGACTTCACCACTGGATTTCTCGGCTGCAGTTATCCGCATGGTTGAGGTAATCAAGGTGACTCCTATGCTGTTGGTTTAGCGCGTTATCTAAAAAAGATGCAACATACGTGCCAAACCGACAACGCCCTGAATTTCCCGTCCTACAACCAGTTCTTCGCGGAATTCCGGGTGGTCAGTCCAGCATGTTGGAGGTATTCCAGAATTTTGGAGGCCGTAGCTGGCTTCAAGGCCGGCGCCAGGTGGCCAGGAGTGGTACGCGCCCGTGCAGGAAAAGGACCCGCCCGCCCCGGATGATCACTCGGCCGTGTAAGACGTTAGCGCGGTTTGGAACGCTGGAGCCCCAGTTTTTTCATGCGTGCTTCGAGTGTAGTGGGTTTCAACCCGAGGATTTCTGCCGCCCCACCCGCACCTCGAATGCGCCAACCCGTGGCCTCCACTACCGACTGAACGTGCTCACGCTCGATGTCGGCAAGTCGTCGGGACGACCCCCCGATTCTGGGCGACGTCGCGGTCCACGGTTTGATCTCGAGCTTCGGTCCATTACTTATGATCATGGCTCGCTCAATAATATTCCTGAGCTCGCGGATGTTGCCGGGCCAACTGTATTCTTTGAGAGAGTCCATTGTGGTGGCCGGTATCGACTCGATGATCTTGCCCATGCTCGCCGAGAACTCCTGCACGAAAGCCCACACCAGCTTTGGGATGTCTTCGGCCCGATCCCGGAGTGGAGGTACCGTGATCGGGAACACATTTAGCCGATAGAACAGGTCCGCTCGAAATTGCTTGTTTTCAACGGCCCTGGCCAAGTCCCGGTTGGTTGCTGCCAGTACCCGGACATTCACCTTCCGGGTCTTTGAGCTACCTAAGCGCTCGAACTCTCCATCCTGCAACACTCGCAAGAGCTTGGCTTGCAACTCCAGCGATAACTCGCCGATCTCATCGAGAAAAATCGTCGAACCATCCGCGATCTCGAAGCGCCCAAGCTCCCTCGTCAGGGCGCCCGTGTAGGCCCCTTTCTCACGACCAAACAGCTCCGCTTCCACCAGGCTCGAAGGCAACGCGGCACAGTTGACCTTGACCATGATTTTAGTTTTTTGGGAACTGGCATTGTGAATCGCCCGCGCCAGAAGCTCTTTGCCTGTGCCGGTCTCGCCGAGAATCAGCACCGTCGAGTTTGTCGCTGCTACCTGCTCTACCTGTATCAAGGTTGCCTGCAGTGAGGCGCTGTCTCCAATGATCTCATCGTGATTGTGCGTTAGCTTGACTTCCTCCTTCAGGTAGAGATTCTCTTGCTGCAGTTGTTCCTTGAGCGATTCGATTTCTTTGTATGACTCCAGAAGTCGCATTTCGGCATCGCGGCGGCCCAGTGCCTGGCAGAAAATCTCAGCCATGCTCCGCATTCGCGTGACCAGCTCCATCGGCCACGCCCGCTGTTTGACGGAATTGATGACCAAGCGCCCCGCTAATTGGCCTTTTACTTCGAACGGCACAATGAATACAGATTGGATCCCCGTTTGTTTTTCGGCGGCGCGCTCTGCTACAGCCTCCGCCGGCCAATCAGACGATTTCGAGATGTGCACAGATTTATTTCGTCTCAGACGGTCGGCAAGCCAGGTACAGTCTTGCGGAAGCTCTTTGCCCCTGAACAAACATTCCTTGGCCTGAATGCACTCAAAGACCTCCGAGACCCACTCGTGGCTAATGTTATAACAGGTTTCATCATCTGGCAGCGAAAGCGAGATGTGATCAACATCGAGCATTTCTGCTATGGCCTGCAGCCCTTTCTCAATCTCACCTTCCACCGCCTCCGGTGACAAATTGATGAAAGCGGCCGACACCCTGGAAATCAGAACATCGAAGTTGTGGATATCCGCTTCTGTGCGCTGCCGATGTACTCGTTCCTTGGGCATTTGCGATCATCCCGGTAACGATCTGCAGGCGCCGGACAATTCCGTCAGTCCAGATGTGGAGCGAGTTCATGCTGTCGAGCGCCAACGCTGCCACAACCTTGCCGCCAAGCATTGCCGGAACCATTATGAATGACTGGATGCCCAGGTTTTCACAATACTGCCTTTCGTTCGTCGCTACATCGGGAAACTGGTCTGTTTCATCGATTGTCACCGGCTCGTTCCCTATGATTCTTGCTGTCAACCACGGAAACTGCGCGGACACATCGGTATATTGCACGGAACGATCCTGCTCAATGCCTTCGGCAAACCACTGCCGAGTCGGCATAAGGCTATTCTCTTGGGCGTTGACCTTGAGATAGCCAACCCGATCCATTCCTAGAAACTCGCCTAAGTCACCGAGGACCTCATCAATAATTGCATCAATATCTGCGTCAAAATTCATGAATTTGAACGAGAAATCAGTGATGAGCGATTCGAACCGCTCAAGCTCCTCGATCACCGCTAGTTTACGCCGTCTCATGAGTGCATTGCCGAATACTTCGGCCACCAGTTGACAACGCTGGATGATCTGCGTCGGCCAGTTCCGCTCTTGACTCATCATTGTGAGCCCCATTCCGCCAACCACCGATCTCTCGACCAACATAGGTACCCAGAGACCCGAGCGTATCCCCATCTGTTTCAATAGCTCGCGTGTCGAGACAGCCTCGACCGGAATCTCATCGAGGCCAGCGATCGATATCGTCTGACCAGCAATCAGCCTGCGCCGGATATAATTATCTTTGGGGGTGATTAACGGCTCCGGCTGATCACCCCGCTGCCACTGATACATGAAGCGCGGTTGTTTCTCTGTCTCGTAGAATTCCCCGATCGTGCATAGCTCAGCACCCAATTCTGTCGCCAGACGATCGAGCCAACGTATGATTTCGCCTTCTAAATCCCCCGCTACGCAGGTAGCAAAGACCTCAGACAACTCGGCGAGGAAGTCTTCGAAACTGGAATTCGACGAGGTTCGCTTCGCCGTGACCTCGTTGTGAGAAGGGGGTGACTCTCCCACATCGTAGCCACTAGCGTCTTCGGTAGTTTTGAATGAGTCCATAATCCCTGTGGTTTATAAATTGCTATAAAAAGAAGATGATACAATCTAAATGCATAATTTCATATACGCAGAGACCTTTTTTACTCAGGTCGCGCTTCTTGAGTTCGGCAACAGCGATGTGCGTTTGAGTAATTAATCTGTTTATCGGGACACCGACCCTGTTCCGAAGCTCATACCCGCCTCAAGGAAAATCGTCCCAAGTTCGCTGAATCGTACGATGACGGAGCCAATACCCAGTATGGGCGACACCATCATCTACCAAATGTTGGAGCATGTCCAAAGTATTAGAGAAAAAGCGTGCGTCGGGTAACTCAATGCCCTGTCCACTTCAGCCACCCAAACACAGTCATCCTTTTCGCAGCATCGCGAGTCCACCTGCCCAAACAGCTTCGCGGTATCGAATAAGCTGGAACTCAAATCAAAAAACCGAGTTCATCAATGGCATGATTGTTGCATCTAAATTAGCAAGCGCTGCTTGAGCAGATGAGCGTAGAAATTGCGGGTCGTGCATGACGTGAAATTCCATAAGTTGTTTTTTGTTGCCTTGTATTTTCGGAGACGGATTATCACAAACAGTCATGCAACCAGGGAGGGAAGACAATGAGTAATAGAATTGATATGTACGCATCAACTGGGAGCAGGACAGCGGTAACACGTTCAACATACCGCGCGGCATCGGCTTCAACAGCGCCTTAAACATCGGTAAGGTGTCGGTTCGTTTCGACGCAGAGCTTCATTATTCGGTGATTACGCCAGATGATGTGCTCGGTACCAAGTGGGACTTTCGCTTCTACTTCATACCGGCTGCGCCGTCGGCACTGTTTAGCTTCATGCAGTTATCCTGGATCGGGCCCAGAGAAAGGACAAGGATCTGGGTCTTATGATTTTAAATTTACTAACACTACTTTATCCTGTTAACGCGAAATCTGGAGGTTTCAATATGATTCGCAACATCACCATTATTATAACCCTGCTGGCGTCCAGCCTGATGTGGGCGGCCGGGTGGGCACCGTCGATGATCCGGCGGGAATAGCGCCCGATCGTTACGTCTACTACCCCGGCACCGAAGCTCTGGCGGATGACGAAATCCGCGTAATAGCCTGCGGCACGGGCATGCCTGCCGCTCGCCGCGGCCAAGCCGCCACCTGCTTCCTGGTGGAGGCGGGCAACGGCGAGAAGTTCATTTTCGACATCGGCAGCGGATCAATGGCGAACCTCGCTGCCCTGATGATCCCTTACCAATACCTGGACAAGTTGTTCCTGACACACCTGCACACCGACCACATGGGCGATATCGACTCACTGTGGGCCGGCGGCTGGACGGCAGGGCGTCCAAATTCGTTAAAGGTCTGGGGACCGAGCGGCTCGCGCGAGGACATGGGCACTAAATACGCGATGGAAAACTTCCTGCGCCATGCCAACTGGGATTACAAAACCAGGGCGGCGATGATCAGCCCGATACCCGGCGGCATCGAAACTACCGAGTTCGATTACATGGGCGTAAATCAGGTCGTTTATGAGAACAAGGGAGTCACCATCCGCTCAATTCCTGCTATACATGCTGGGGATGGGCCTGTCAGCTACATCTTCGAGTATGCCAACCTGCGGGTTGTCATCGGCGGCGACACCTTCCCGAACAAGTGGTTTCTCAAGCATGCGCGAGAAGCCGATCTCGTCATCCACGAATCTTTCATGGGGCCGGAGCTTTTTGTCAAGTTTTACAATCAGCCCCCAGGACTCGCCTGGCGCGCTTGCTGTGCGTTCCACACCTCGGGCCAGGCCTTTGGTAAGGTTATGAGCCAGATCAAGCCGAAGCACGCAGTGGCTTACCATTTCCTCAACGAGGAGGGCACGCGTTATAAATTGTATGACAACATCCGTGAAACCTACGATGGTCCGCTGTCCATGGCCACCGACATGATGGTCTGGAACGTTCGCCAGGACGGCATCACCGAGCGCATGGCCGTTTCCGCCGAAGAGGCCTGGCCTGTCCAGGGCACCGCGGTGCAACCGGGGCCGGTACCGGGCACACCTTCCGAGTACACCTCATTCATCCTCCAGGGCCGCTGGGACGAAGGCGCGCAACCGGCGCAGAAAGCCATGCTCGACGAGTTTATGGAGAAGTACAAGCTGCAGGATCAGGACTGGCGCAAGCAGATGCAGAAAAAGAAGTAAGCATATAGCAGACTGCTTACAAAGCCCCAGCCATCCTGGCCGGGACTTTTGTTTTTAATAGATCTGACTTAACCGCTTCAATAACTACGGTGTCGCAATGAAACAACTCATCTTGCTGGTTTTGATTTCTGCCGCACTAAATCCGATTTTAACATACGCACAAGAAACCGACACACACGACGAAGCCGTCGGACCCCGGATGACCATGTTGGCTGGCACCATGTGGGAGTCAATTCAAAAAGTAACCGATTTCAAGCTGTTTTATATTGGTGAAACGCCGGTCACACCCGGCAGACTGGTCAAGTTTGTGCTGATTATAGTGTTCGGCTTCCTGCTGTCGTGGTTTACGCGCCGCTTGTTGCTTCGCATTCAGCGCCGCCGGGAACAGATTGCCGAGAGCTCTTCTTATTATACGCTTGGCCGCATACTGCACTATCTCATCATGACGATTGCCCTGCTGGCGGCATTCACCTCCCTGGGCCTGGATGTCGGCAGCCTGGCATTGATTGCCAGCGCGCTTTCGGTAGGCATTGGTTTTGGTCTTCAATCCATCGTCAGCAACTTCCTGTCCGGCCTGATCCTGTTATTCGAAGGCAGTTTGCGGGTCGATGATTTCATTGAATTGGACTCGGGCGTAACCGGCGTGGTTAAGGAAATCAGCACCCGGTACACACGTATCAATACCAATGACAACGTAGACGTAGTGGTGCCCAATTCAGAGTTGGTCAGCTACAAGCTGACCAACTGGACTTTGAGAGAACCGGTTGTCAGAGTTCGAATCCCATTCGGGGTTGCCTATGGCACCGACAAGGAACTGGTGCGAAAGGCGGCTTTGGAAGCCGCTGATGAAGTGCCGTTTACTATGGAGACAATGCCCGGCCGAAAACCCGATGTGCTACTGGTGAATTTTGGTGACAGCAGTCTTGATTTTCAGCTGCGTGTCTGGGTAGCCCGCCAGGGCGTGCGTCGGCCAGGCCGGGTCAAAGCCGCTTACTACTGGGCGCTAGAAAGCAAGTTCAGGGAATACGGTATCCAGATTCCGTTCCCGCAAAGGGACTTGCACATGCGGGAAATGCCTGCGCAAGAATGATTTGCAAACTCAAACAGCTGGAATCAGGTAACCAAGGTATAATTATGAACAAACAAAGCGACAATCAGTCTGTAAACCTGCGAAACGTTTGCACCTTAGCCACGCTGTTCCTCGTTGTGCTGTTCCTGGCTGGCTGCGCTGGCCCCCGGCCTTTGATGCCGGTGCCCAACCTCTACACCGGCGAGGGCGCGCCGGAACTGTTCACTTCTCTGCCGTCCGAACTACAGGATAACCGGGTGGATCTGCTATATGTGACCGATCGGGTACCTGAAACCGATGATGAAGGCGCCCTTACGTACGGTTATGGCCGTTCCCGGTCTGTTGCGTTTGGCTCTGCTATCGTAACGATTGAGCCCGAACTGACCTGGGACGAGCTGCAGCGGGTCAGCCTGGAGCAGGACCGATCGACCAAATTGACACTGCACCTTGATTCGCTTGAAGAGCGTGGCAGGTTTTTGGAAACACCTCATCCAATTGTATTGATCGATGGCGAAGCCCAGACAGACCCGGCTGCCTTGGACGCGTTGCGCATCACCGAGCAGTCATTTAACGCTGAAATCAGGCGCCGGCTTGCGCTTGCGTCAAAGCCCGAAGTCGTGCTTTTCGTCCATGGCTACAACAATGATTTCGAGAATGCCGCCCAGACACTCGCTGAGTTGTGGCATTTTCTCGGCAGGGAGCATGTCCCGATTCTGTATACATGGCCGGCCGGCCAGGGCGGTCCTTCAGGATATATATACGATCGTGAATCCGGCGAGTTCACGGTGCATCACTTGAAAACCCTGATACGCAGTCTATATGACAATCCTGAGATCAAAAGGGTCCACATGATAGCCCACAGCCGGGGAACAGATGTGCTCACTTCGGCGATTCGCGAACTGTCGCTTGTGGCCAGAGCGGCGGGAGAAACGCCGACAGATAAATTGCGGGATTCACACGTGGTACTGGCGGCCCCTGACCTGGATCTGGATGTCGTCTCGCAACGCATCATCGCCGAGCAGATCGGCCGGGAAGCAAAGAATATCACCATATATACGTCACAGGAAGACAAGGCCATAGGGATTGCAGAGTGGCTGTTCAAGAGTGCAGCGAGGCTTGGCCGACTGGCTATTGGAGACTTGCAGGCGGATGACCTCACAGGGATCGATAACGTCGACGGTTTATCGTTTATCGACTTACAGGAAGGTATGGGCGGGACCGGCCACGCCTATTTTCACTCCGACCCGGCGGTAAGCTCAGACCTGATCCTGATGATGCGCTATGACCGCGAACCGGGCGCCGAAAACGGCCGGCCTCTTGAGTTCGTTGCGCCGGGGTTTTGGATGATCAACCCTGGATATCCTTACTTGCCGGACAATGAGAATTGAATCTGACTGCGCATGAACCGCATCCACATTAGGTTGCAATTCGTGTTGGAGTTAGTGGAAGCTTTGCTCAAATCGTTTCCCACTGATGGTAGAATTTCCGTTCAGACTGAAATCTTTGGAGTGGAACCATGAGTGAGAAAATGGTCAATAATGCGATATTCGCTTTCATATCAACCATTGCTGTTTACTACGCTCCAGGGGCCAACGCGGGGGGGGCTATACATCTGGGAATTCGGGCAGCCGACCCAGGGCGCTTCGGGTGCTGGCGCGGGAGCACTGGCGCAGGATGCTTCGACGTCATTTCTCAATCCGGCCGGGATTATGTTCCTCGATGATTCAGAAATGATGGCCACTGGATTTCTGATTGGTACCGAAATCAAGTTCTCGCAGGATTCAAGTTCATCACTTTTGCCGCCTTCCGTGACGGATTCGGAGGGCAACAGGCCGGCAGACAATGGTGGCGATGCTGGCAGCGTCATTCCCGCCGGGGCCTTTTTCTATGCGCGGCCGGTCAACGATAAGTGGGGTTGGGGCCTTTCAGTGGCTTCCATTTCCGGCGCAGCCATGGAATTCGAAAACCGTTCGGACTTCGCAGGGCGCTATTGGGCCGAGGAAGTTGAATTGTTGACGATCTATCTATCCCCGTCGCTCAGTTACAAGGTGAACGATGATTTCAGTATCGGGTTCAGCCTGCCCGTTATGTTTGGCAGTCTCAACATGGATGTGGCTATTCCCGGACCGTTGGCGTCCGTTCCGGACGGATTGGCAAAGATCAAGGACGGCAATGATATCGGCGCGACTTTCAGTGTTTCCGCGCTTTGGCAGGCAACACCCAGACTCAGGCTGGGCGCCATGTACCTTGGTGAGTTGGAAATTTCTTTCGACAGTGATGTAGAAATCACTTTACCCCCGGGTGAACTTCCGGGTGATATCGCCGCCAGCGTGGATTTCACTTTCCCGCAGACTGTGCGGACCTGGGCGGCTTATGAATTAAATGAACGGGTGACCCTGTTGGGCACGCTTGCATGGGAAGACTGGAGCGCCTTTGACAGTCTTTTGATCAGCACCTCCGCTGGTAGCGGGGTATTGCCACGAAATTGGGATGACACTTGGCACATCGGTGTTGGTCTGCAGATCAGCAACGGTGGGCCACTGACCTGGTATACGGGTCTTGCTTACGACTCGGACCCCACCAACCCCCAGGAACGGACTATCGACATGCCGATTGACGAGCAGTGGCGTCTTTCCGGTGGTTTCAGTAAGGATCGTGAAAATGGCAATAGCTGGGGCGTCGTTGTGACTTATGCGGATTACGGAGATGCCGCCATCGATAACGGTGGAAACCGGCCAGTCACTTCATTACCCTGGACGGTCAAGGGCAAGTTCTCCACCAACCGGATCATTTTCGCCGGGTTCAATTACGGTTGGTAAAGACTCACCTGCGGGGGCAGATCTCTCGGGATGGCCGATTGTGCCGCTTGATTATTGGTTGTCTGCTGAGCGCAGGATCGCGGGAAGACTACCAGTTGAACTGGATCCGGGTCTGTGCGATCCAGCCCTCTTCATCACCATGATCCCGTTCGGCATCGTAATAGATGACGTTGAACATCGCGCGGAAATTGCGGCGAGGATAGAAGTTCAGCGCCAGCCCCAGGTTCTTCTGTATACCACCCCTGATATCCTGGTCATTAAGATCCACCCAGGATGCCCTGATACCCACCTCCCAGGCCCTGGAACCTTTTTCAATCCGGGGCCGTACAAATTTGCCGTCCCGGTATCGAAAGTTCTGGCCGGTCAGGAAATGTCCAATCTCGATATAAGCGCCGTAAAAATCATTTTCCACCGAGCCTTCGCGTTCCCACCGCGAAGCGAACGCTTCGATACGGCCTGAAAGAGCACCCCGGGCGCGGCGACTTCGACGCCCAGAATGTTCTGGTACTCGATATCGTCGTACAGACCGGTATCTACCAGGCGGATATCCGTAACATGAGACTCTGGCCGGGTCCGATAACGGGCCGCGCGATCCATTTCTTCCCGTACAAAGGAAAAACCCCACGTGCGCGATACCGCTGTCCGACCGGACCGGGATTTGCGATGACCCGGATGGCGACACCTCTTTTTCCCGCGTTGTTGTTGGGGTCTTTCGTAAAAATCACGGCGTGGACACCGAATTTCCTGAAATACAAATCCTGGCCGATCGCCAGGCGGCGTGCGAGGGAAAACGTTGTCACCGGCAAGGGGCGTTCCATGAATAGCAGCGAGAGCACCCCGGTCATGGCCGACAGGTTTTGTGCGACCTTCTGGTTTCCGATGGTCAATGATCCGAAGCGACTGGAATCCCATCGCAGGTAAAGGTCAGAGATATTGTTGAAACCCGTCAGTAAGATCAATTTCGCCCTTGTAACTGAGCGTATCGGTTAGTACGCCGACCATGCCAACTGAAAAACGGCGTATTTCGAATCCCGTCTTCGTCCTTCAGAATACCATCAAAGTAGGCTGCATATTCAGGCTCTACCTTGCCAAAAAACGTATAGGAACGGCCCCAGCAGCAATCGCTTCAGGGTCAGCGCATTCTGGGTGTTTTCCAAGACTTCCTCAGAAATTTCCTGGCGGTTTTCCCTGGACAGGCGCTCGGAAGAGGTTGTTTCACAGCCATGATCACCTGGCTGAAATTCACCGGATTCTTCTTTTTCGCTACCCTTTTCACCAGCTTCACTTACGGGCGGACACGGATCAACGACCGCCGCCCTCGCGGGCATGGCAACCGGAGTCTCGTCCTGAGCGTGCACCAGCGCAGACCACAGCAATACTCCTGGCAGGAGCAGGAGCAGGAGCCGATATGCCGGACGGTAAGGGATGTTGACAGGCAGAATCATCACAGAAGCCCAATGATAGCAACGTTGCTTTCGGTCATGAAACTATGAGGCCAATATTTCGAATCCGAAATCAATCTGCATAAGCGCTTTTGGACTCAAAACCCCTTGCCAAAAGTGAGGCCAAACACAAACACCTCCTCGCCATTCACAAAATCCACGTCGATTTGAGGTGCGATCTCGAAGCCGCCGATATCAAAGGCGTACTCCACGCCAAACCTCAGTAAAAACTCGTTGCCATGCTCTTGCCATGCCGGTGCCGAGCGCAACGATAAACACACGTTTAAGTATGGTCGTCGTGATTTAATCTTACAACCATGAAATCTGGTTCGAATCATAAAACTGGACTCAGCCGGGAAGAGTGGCTGGGCCTTGCCATTGATGCAATGGCCAAGAGTTGCAAAAGCAAGTTCAGCCTGGACTCCCTGCTCAAGGCGATGCCGGTAAGTAAAGGCAGCTTTTACTGGCACTTCAAAAACCGCGCCGAATTCCTGGCTGCATTGGTGGAATACTGGGACCGTCACGACACTCAAAGCGTAGTCGAGGCCCTGGATGCGCTGCCGCAGACCGCTTCCGCTGCTGATAAACTTTGGGAACTGATGTGCATCGTCTATGAGATGAGATTTGGGCGCTACGATTTGCTAATCCGTTCACTGGTGCTGGAGTTTCCCGATTTGCAACAATCTGTAGCCTCGGTGGATCAAAAACGCTATCGCACGGTGCGCCAACTATTCGCCGAAATGGGACTTGAGGGTGATGCGCTGGACATGCGTACCCTCGTGTTCATCACCGCGACCAGCATGGACCAACTCCTGTCGCTGGACATTTCAGATGAATCTTATGAGCATCAACTGAAACTGCGCCACGAATTTTTTGTCCGTCCCTGAACTCCTGAGGGTCCGTACGGCAAAAGCGTTGAGGACCACTGAAATGAGAATTACTATATTTCACATTCTATGCTATTGAATTATATATTTTCATGTTTTATTATTATTTTTCATATTTTTTAGAATATAATGAACATTATTCACGAAAATGTAATGTAATTCATGAAAATAAATCAAAATGACTCTTTTTTAGGGAAAGTTACTACTTTTCACGGTTTGCGCCTGCCGGAAGCAGCAACACCAGCAGGATATGCAGCATTAATCGATCGCTTTGATCTGAAGGTGCCTCTACCACGTCTTTTAATGGCAATTGGTGAACACCATCGAACCGTTCACACTAAGCAGTGGCGCATTTTGACTCCAAGGCATGCGCCACAGCCAACACTCAAAGGCCATTTGATTTTTGCGTTGAAGTACGAAGCCGTAAATCTGCTGATATTAAAACGATTATTCAAGGCGGTTGGTCCCGGGGCCATTATCGAGTTCGTTCACTCAATGCCCACCAGCGCATATGCAAGAAGAATCTGGTTTCTGTATGAATGGCTGCTGGGTGAAGAACTGGATTTACCGAATGCACCAAGCGTTAAATACGTTCCGATCATTGATGCTGTCCGGCAATTCGCAATTGAAGGCAAATTGGTTACCCGTCATCGTGTTCGGAATAACCTCCCGGGTACGCCGAAGTTTTGCCCCCTGGTTTCCCGCAGTGAGCTATTGGACGACTTTGTAGAATCAAACCTGGCAGACCAGGCAAGGCAGATTGTAGCTCGCATCCCCAAAGATATTCTCGCGCGAACCGCCGCTTTTTTGCTCCTGAGTGACTCCAAATCCAGTTACGCGATAGAAGGTGAGCGCCCGCCCCAAAATCGAATACAGCGGTGGGGGCAAGCCGTTGGTGAAGCGGGCCGAAACCCGATTGATCTGGATGAGTTGCTGCGCCTTCAACTCCTGGTCATTGGAGACACGCGATTCATTCAGCCAGGTTTACGTCAGGAAGGAGGGTTTGTTGGGGAACATGACCGCGTCACAGGTGCTCCATTGCCCGTTCACATCAGCGCAAGGGCCGACGACCTGGATTCACTTATCAATGGCATGATTGATTTTGAACAAGGGCCGGCAAATGAAATGAATCCGGTGATCGCAGCCGCGATCTTCGCTTTTGGATTTGTCTATACCCATCCATTCCAGGATGGCAACGGGCGGATTCACAGGTATCTCATTCACCATGTGTTGGCGCGCAGAGGTTTTAGTCCTCAAGGTCTCATCTTCCCGATATCGTCGGCCATACTGGAACGAATCGACGAATATCGGAATATTCTCGAAGACTACTCAGCTCGCTTGCTGCCGCTTACAGACTGGCGGCCCACTAAAGATGGCAACGTCAGAGTCCGGAATGATACCGGAGACTTTTACAGATACTTCGATGCGACACTACAAGCCGAATTCCTTTTTAGCTGTGTTCAACAGGCCATTGAACACGATTTGCCGGAAGAAGCTTCCTTTCTTGAGCGCTATGACAAGTTTTGCCTGAATGTTGAATCGCTGGTAGACATGCCGTCCAAAACATTGGATCTGTTGTTTCGGTTTCTGCATCAAAACGAGGGGAAGCTTTCACAAAGGGCGCGAAAACAGGAATTCGCCCTGCTGACAGATGATGAAGTACTTGCCGTAGAGCGTTTTTACGAGGGGCTATTCACAGAAACTCAGGATGATCAAGGTCAGATCGCAGGGGGCCAGAGAGGAAACTGAATCCCTGGGATTGTCCAGTTCCGCGGCCAGTATTTCTTCTGACCCGGTGGACCAGGTACCTATAAAATACAGAATATGAATTATTTCCGACTCCATTACCCGATCCACAATATTGGGCATCGCATTGATGTTGTTCTCCGGCGCCTGCATGGCCGATGCAATCATCCGCAGCCAGGCGATGTTTGCCAGCACCATCGCGGAATATTTCGTTGAACGCGACCACGTCAGGCTGGAACTCGAAATTGGCGAACCGGACATCGCTGCCTTCCGCAACCTGCTGCCGGACGGAATTTTTGAGAAGTTGGCGTTTGAAGCTGAAGGTTCATTCGAGGAAAGACTGGCTTTGTTCACCGGCCGTGACATGATGATCCTGGCAGATGGTCAAGCTCTCAAGGGATTCCTTACCGAACTGGGCCCCGGTGTCCGGCCACTGCGTGACGAAATTACCGGTGAAGCCCTGCCGACCCCGGAAGAAGATGAAGAAATCATCATCCGCGCAGTCTTCCGCTTTCCTTTTGATCAACTGCCTGCTGAGTTGACACTTACCGCACCGTCGCTGACCGGCCAGGCGGCCATTGGATTTGTGTTGTACCACGAGGGCGTCGCAGTCAATGACTTCCGCTACCTGAGCCATGGCATTACCGTGCGGCTCGACTGGGAAGACGCCTGGTACTCGGCTTTCACGAGCCGGGCTATGCGCCGGCAATATTTCTCACCAATGACCGGGTTCATATATGTCGAACCCTACGAGGTGCGCAAGGAAATCATTGTGCGCCCCAGCGACATTCAGAAATTCACGGATCTGGGCCTGGCGGGTGCAAAAATCATTCCCGCAGAAAAGCAGGAGGAGATCAAACAGAAAGTAGTCGAGTTCCTTGCCGGTCATTTTCCGGTAACCATAGATGGAGTGAAGGTCGAAGGCAGCGTGGACCGCGTCAACTTTCTGCAAAGAACGCTTAAAAGCAGCACCGTCGTTTCAGGCCAGGACCTGGATTTGCTGCCGGCAACCATCGGTGTAATCTACGTGTTTCCCACGGACGGCTTGCCCACAGGAAGTGGAAATGACCTGGGATCTTTTTACCGAGAAAATGCCTCAGGTACCGGCTTCGTCTGTTGATCAGGCAGGGCCGCTACCCGGTTTTGCTGGAACCCGACTACAACATCCTGCGCTGGGAAAATTTCCTCCGGTTTCCAGAGTGCCCACCCTGGCCGAACTCGAGGCGCCGCCTTCGGCGTTGCAAAGAGCCAGCGGCTGGGCAAGATGGGCCGGGCTCGCCTGAGCCTGGTTTTCGCCGGGATGCTGCTGCGGTCCTTTTGCGCAAACCCGGCGTCTT
>PVMK01137008.1_pt1 | contig 22851 bp, 17 predicted proteins | sample 1853481 | NCBI WGS metagenome assembly PVMK01 (sample SAMN08533507, study PRJNA380276) | Marine sediment metagenome, whole genome shotgun sequencing project. | reverse complement strand
GTCTTCGAAGATACTGGTCGCGCCCCAGCGGTACTCCGCCGTGGCGATCCACTGGGGAATGCGAATATCCTCCAGTTCGTCGTAGATATTCTGGCGGGAGTAGTCCACCGGGTTGATGATATCCAGCACCCGGAACACATCCGTCCGGCCCCACACCACCTGCTGCTTACCGACGCGCAGAAACAACTCGGAGCTATCGCCGGTGGGAATGCTGCCCTCGACGTACAGCTCGCGGATGAAATCCAACTGGTCGTTGAATTCGGGGAAGCGCAGATCGTTGGTATCAAAGTCCATGTAGTCATCGAGCCCACAACCTCGACTGTCAGCGTCGCAGGGTTGCACAGGTACACCGATGGTCACACCACCCTGGGGGCTGTGGAAATCCTCACCCAGGACTTTCAATCCCTTATTGGGGTTGCGAGCCAGATCAAAACCGAACCCGGGGGGACCTCCTCCACTAAGAATTGACTGACCCCAGGGAGAATCCCCATTACCGCCATAAATAATCTCGGCATTGGTACTATTGTAGTTCTGGAAACTGCGCGACCCCCCAGCAGTGTCGCCCCACTCACCGTCGTTCAGGTCGTAGACCGCATCGTAGGTGGCGCGCAGGGTGCCGCTCAGCCCGAAGTTTGAAAAAATTCCCTTGGTGCCGAAATTCTTATTGAATTCAAACTGAGCCGTGTTGCGAGATTTGGACAGGCCCGGCCCATCCCGGTAGTACGTGGCGTTCTCCACAAACCCCGCCGTCTCCCATTTATTACCCTGTGCCATTACGGCGGAGGTCGTGACAGCAAGGCAGGTTGCTACACCGGCCAGGCCATTAACAAGTTTTTGCCAGTTTTTCATTGTGCTTCCCTTTTTATCAGGTTCATCATTATTAAAAAAATATCCCACGGTTTTTACCGTCTAACTCGGTGTAATCTCATCATTGAGCAACTCCGCATCCACGATGAAATGAGGTTTGAATACCGCTATCCATGCCGGCACCAGGTTGACCGCCGCAACGGCGTTGAGGATCAGCATAACGACCAGCAGCAACGCGGCATCCGCCTGGAATCGCAGATCGGACACGAAGACCCACATCACCACACCACCTATGAGCGATGTCGCGGTAAATCCAATGGCCTTTCCCGTCGTGGCAATCGATATCCGAATACCTTCACGCAGATTATGGTTCGCTTTTGCCGTTTCCTCTCTGATGCGGTCCATCATGTAAATCGAGTAGTCGATGCCAACGCCGATGCCAACGGCGATTATGGGTACCGTGTTCACATCAATCCCAATACCGGTAATGCCCATATAGGCATAGGTCACGACCGTGCAGAACGTCATCACCAGAAACATCAGCCAACCCGCATGTATTGACCAGTAGAACAGTGTTACAAACAGAAAGATGATCACCATGGCCGCGGGAATAATGATCAGATTGCTGGCGAAAGCGGATTCATTGATGGCTGCCGTGACGCCAATGCCACCGCCGGCGAGCTTGATTTCCAGCCCCTCCACCTGATTGGCCGGATCATCGATCCATTCCTTGGCCGTGGAAATGGCACGGCGCAAGGTCTCTCCCTTGTGATCCTTGTAGTAAAACACCATGTTTGCGGTTTGGTCGTCGGTATCAATAAACTCTTTTTCTGCACCGGGTATCGGGCTGGAAGCCATGTAGGCAAATAGCAGTCCACCGACGTAAGCCCCTTCATTGGGAATGATGGCCCATCGTGGATCGTCGTTATGCAAGATTTGATTAACCTGCTTGACCAGATCGGGAATGCCCTTACTGCCACCCATCTGCGGGTCATAAAGCATATGAACCTGGAAGTCCTGCAGGGCGCGCAACACCTCCGGGCGTTTTATCCCCCCTGGCTCGCTGGTACGTGCCACCACAAACATCTCTTCTGAACCCGGAAAATTGTCGTTGATGTTCTTGGACGAGACATTGTAGTCATGGTCCTGATAAAGGATGGGGGAACCGGGTTCCGATTCGCCAATCTGTACCCAGGAGGCGAAGTAACCACCGACGAGATAGAAAACCAGACCCCCGATAAGCAAGAATCGCGCGCCGACAGGGTTGCTGACATATTTAGCAGTGAACGCATACATGCTCGCGTAAAAACCCTGATTGGGATTAAACTCTTTGCCAGCCTCCGGCTTCTTCATCGGTAGCAAAGACAACACCAGCGGCACCGCAATGAGCACGGTGAAGATGACACTGGACGCCCACAACGCGGCATAAATACCCAATTTGACATTGATTGGAGAAGAGCCCAGGGAGATTAACAACAGTCCCACGGCATCGGAGACGATGCCCAGTGTTCCCGGGCGGAACAAAGTCTCGAAGGTACGGCGGGCCGCATCGTGGTTGTCTTTTGCCTTAGCGACTTCACCGTAATAACGCTCTACCAGTTGAATACCATGAGACATCGCCCGCGCCGTAATCAAAAACGGAATCACCAGGGTAAGCGGGTCCAGGTTATAACCAAGCAGGGAAACAATCCCCAGCCCCCAGGTCGCGCTGATCACCACACCAATCAATGGCAGCAAAATGCCATAACCGCGTTTGCGGAAGTACAGCAGTAGCAGGCCCAACAGAATCGCCAGGGTGTAGAAAAATATTTGTATGATTTGATCCAGGTAGCTGTAAACCCAACCCATTAACACCGGCTGTCCGGTTGCATAGATAGTGAGACCCGGCGTACTCTCCATTTCACGCAGCGCTTCCACTTCCGCCTTGAGTTCTCCAAGCTGGCGGAATATCTCCTCGTAGTCCAGCTGCCCCTCGTTAAAGGTGGCTTTGATCATCGCCGCCTTTTTATCGGGTGAGACCAGTAGCCCGTACACCCGGGGGTTGGCCATGACATCGATGCGCAGTTGATCCAGCTTTTCCTGGCTCATGTCCGGGTACAGTGGATCGTAATAGGGTTCGGAGTTCATATTGCCCAGTTCGGTCAGCCAGACCTTGCGCACCGTGCGGTGCGTCAGGCTTCTTACCAGGTTATGGTTTACTCCGGGCAGGCTATCGACCCCCTGGGTCAGGCGATGAATCTTGGCCAGCGTATCGTTGGTGAATATATCGCCCTCCTCCACCATCACTGCCATCACCACATTGTTGGCCCCGCCAAAGGTATCGCGGATTTCATTGTGCAACTGTATATAGGGGTGTTCTTGCGGCAGCAGATCGGCAAAGTTGGAATACATTTGCAGGTAGGGCAAGCGACTGGCAAAGAACAGGGTCAGGAGCAGGATGCCGGAGAGAAAAATCTTGGGATGATAGAAGACAGTGACTTCTATCCTGCGGAAAAACCGACTCATCGCACTTTCGTCTTTCATATTCTATTGTATCCGCGTTGTGAGGCCATCATCAGCTCTGTGGTAGTGTTACAGTTGCCACGCTTCCAGCACCGCCTACCACCAGCAGTGCCCCATTGGACAAAATGTCCAAGCCGCGCAGGTAGGACAGCACCGGAGGTGCCCCCTGGAGAAATTGCCATTCGCCATTGGTGTATTCGATCAGGGTGCCGCTGCCACCGACGGCAAAGACCTGCGTGTCAGTCGCCTTGATGCCGTAAATGGGTGAGTTGGTAGCCGATTGCTGCCGCTCCCAGGTTTGACCGCCATCAGCGGTAACCCAAATCACCCCGCCCAGACCTCCCACCCAACCGGACAGTTGGTCACGGAAATGGGATGCCATCGGATAGAATTCGTTGGGGATATCCCCGCCCCGCTCCCAGTTGTTACCGCCATCTGTGGTGATCAGCACAGTACCGAACTCGCCGACGGCAAACCCAGTCTGCTCGTCTACAAATTGGACTTTGGTAAACTGCAGGTCTTCATCGAGAGAAAATTCCTGCCAGGAACTGGCGTTATCGCGACTTGAATAGAGAATACTGAAACTGGCTGTCACCCAGAGAGTGTTGTCAGGCGCACAGTGAATAGACAAGGTGCTTTCTGTAGTATCCAGTGCAGAGACTGTCCACTCACCGGACCCCGCCGGCAAGCGCCATATCTGGTGTTGCGTATCAAGCGCAAAGAAGTCACCGCTGGGGCAGGAAGAAATATCAATCAGCGAGGGTCGTTCGGGCAGGTCGAAACGCTCCCAGTTGGCGCCGTTGTCATCGGACACCAAGGCAGTGCCCGTTGAGCTGACCACGACGGCCCTGTCACCATGGTGAGCAGCCGACTGGAACATGTCAAAACGTAGAATGTTCTTGGCCCTCTCCCGCTCAACCGCGTCCAGCACCAACGGCGCTTCGCAACCTGTCATCAAAAGTGCCAACAGGCCGGTCAGTGCGAAGCGTTGGAGTAAGTCACCGGCATTCAGTCGCAGGCACCTGGCAGGGCGATGCGGCTGTTGACTATCATGGAGGTTTGTCACTGGTGACCTCTGCTTTATTATGAAAATACGGGTTGTGCGAGAAGACTGGGTATTTCGTGCTCATCCAGCCTTTTCAACTAAAATCTGCATTAACCAGTAGCAATTCACGTGCCAACATTTTTTCACCTTATATATCAACTAGTTAGATAATTTTATAACGCAGCCTGGAGCAGTATGTACATGGCGGTTTCAGCAAATCATCATTTCCTGAGTGATCCATTTATTATTTCGTGAAGGGTTGTATTGCCAGAGGCCGTCGTAGGGTATGAACTCAATTATCCAGGTCATTGATGCGTCCGATCAACTCCAGGAGGTCCTTTATTACCCATGTATCGGTTGACCGTTGACCCCTCTCATCGCTTCCATAATCGCCTCCGAGATCGTCGGGTGAGCGTGGATCATGCCAGCGATATCTTCCGGCAACAGTTCGGCGGACCGGGCCAGCAGCAACTCGTGCAGCAATTCGGTCGCATTGTGTCCGACGATATGGGCGCCAAGTAATTCATCCGTTTCCGGATCACACAGTACCTTCACCAGGCCCACGGGCTTGCCCACGGCGATGGTCTTGCCCGCCCCGTGGTAATTGAAAACGGATTTCTTGACCGCCCTGCACTGCTCCAGCGCCTGGTCCTCTCGCAACCCAAAGCCGGACACCTGTGGTTCGCAGTAGATTGCCGAGGGCACCAGGTCCGGGTCCACCGAGTGCCGGTGGGGGGCCAGAATGCCGTTTGACGACAGCACCTGTTCCTCATCGAACTCGAAGCCGGGGACGGACATCGGGCGCGAACCGGTGGCGACCAGAATATTGCGCGTGGACAGCTTCTGTGAACCATCGACGGTATGCATGGGGATTTAGTGGGATGATAGCGCAGGTGGTTAAATAGTACACTCCTCTGCAGCCCAGTAACCACGAGGCCTGTGGAGGCAGCTAGGAATTTACGAGGGGATGGTCACAAAACCCGTTTTTCGGACATGTTCGAGTCTCTTAACATTAATGGATGAAACGTCGCTCATAATTGCATAGCGCGTCTGGGTCGAATAATGCCTGACCCAAATGTGCTATGGAAGCTAATTGCCTGCAATGCACTTAATAAATCTTTTGGATTTCCACCGGCACACCATTCAGTGCTGCATTGCCCGATAGTTCATCGATAAAGTTGTGATCGGTAATATCATTCACACTGACGCCAGGGTTAGCTGAGGCTACAGAAATTTTCATCCCTTTACGGTGGTGACCCCAACCATGGGGCAAACTCACGACACTCGGCATGATATCTTCGGTTATCGCAACATCAACTTTTAAGGCGCCCACTGCACTGGTGATGTACACCTGCTCGCCGTGTGCAATGCCGTAATCGTTCGCTGTTTCTGGGTGAACGAATAAATCACAGCGGTTTTTACCTTTCACCAAACGCTGGCTATTGTGCATCCAGGAGTTGTTGGTACGCAGATCGCGGCGGCCAATCAGGGTTAGTTTGGGTGCGTTTTCGCTGCGTTCTACATAGACCTGTAAACGCTCAAGATCGGCAACCATCTGCTCTGGGAGCAGATTAATTAGTTTATCCTTGGTAAACAGTTTGCCAGGCAGTCGTGGTTCGAGCGGCCCAAGATCCATGCCGTGGTTGTGCTTTTTAAGCTTCTCCAGAGTCAGCCCTTTACCCGTAAGATAGCTCTTCCAGCCCTCACCATAGCGGCCCATACGCAGCCCCATATCGACAATTCTCTCAACTGTCATTTGCTCCTTCACCTGATGGCCCACACGCATCTTAAGCTTGTCGATAGGGCTTTTGTGTTTGCCTTTAAGCAGCTCAATACGGCTAGTCAGGTAGGTAAAAATTTGCAAATCTGAACGCATGAAGCTCTTCTTCTTAAAGAGTGGGTCAGAAAAACGCGTGACGTTGCGTACGGCAAAGTTAGTAAAGATCAGATCATATAAGGGATGCTCAAACGGCCCGCATGGTGGCAGGATAATATCGGCATGCTTTGAGGTTTCGTTCATGTAGAAATCGATCGACACCATAAACTCTAAGTTGGTCAGTGCTTCTTCCAGGCGCGCGCCATTGGGTGTCGAGATCACTGGGTTGCCCGCGGTACAAACAAAGGCTTTAATCTGTCCTTTTCCTGGGGTCAGCATTTCATCGGCCAGCGTGGCAGATGGTAATTCTCCGTTAAATTCAGGTAGCTTGCGTACCCGGCTGCGGAAGCGATCAAAACTTCCACCGCCCATCATGTCGGTGATATCAATAGCGGGGGTGGTAAACATCATGCCGCCGACGCTATCCAGGTTACCGGTGATGATGTTGAGTAACTGGATAAGCCAGTGATTAAGTGCACCAAACTCCTGAACCGAAACCCCCATACGACCATAGCAAACGGCTTTTTCTGCTTGGGCAAATTCAGTGGCGATACGCTCGATTTCCGCTTCTGGTATATGGCTTAGTTTGGCGATCTGTTCAAGGGAGATTGAATTAACAAGCGCTTCGATCTCTTCGATCTTGCCATTCAATGGCAGCGTTGTTTCAGTCTTAACCAAGCCTTTGGCGAACACGACTTGAATTAGGCCTAACAAGAATAAGGCATCGCTACCGGGTTTAATAAATTGGTGTTCGCTGGCGTATAGCGCGGTTTCTGTACGGCGAGGGTCGATCAATACTAATTTTCCACCACGTTCTTTGATTTTCTCCAATCGCCCTAGAATATCGCCCGCAGTCATTAAGCTGCCATTAGAAACAGCTGGATTCGCTCCCAGCATCAGCATGTAATCGGTACGATCAATATCCGGGATGGTGAAGATCTGGCCATGCCCGTACATCAGGTAAGACGTTAACTGGTGCGGCATTTGATCAAGACTTGAAGCACTAAACATGTTCTTTGATTTCAAGGCATTCTTGAATGGGCCGATATTAATCATCAATTCCATATTGTGCGACGCCGGGTTACCCCAGTAGGCGGCTACGGCATCGTTACCGTGTTCTTTCTGTACCGCAACCAGGCGTTGGGCAACTTCTTCTAAAGCATCATCCCAATCGATATCCACCCATTGATCGCCAATGCGTTTCTTGGGTGTTTTTAAGCGTTCAGGGTCGTTATGTAAGTCTTGTAGCGCGTAGCCTTTCGGGCAGATATGACCGTGGCTGAACTGGTCGTCCTTATCGCCCGCGATAGATACAATTTTCTCGCCTTGATACTCGACCACGATGCCGCACATGGCCTCACACAAGGTACAGGTACGATAGTGTTTCTTAATGGGGGCTGAAGAATCGAATTCCTTCACAGGAATCTCTTTATCATCCATAGGCGTTGCCTTGGCGATGAGTGCTCGATTAGCTTCTTTGACCTCGATCATATCTTGAATCTCGACCAGCTTACGGCGAGGTCGATCCTCTGCTCGGCCGAGTTGGGCTTCGTGGGCATCTAACGCTATCCAGTCAGCAAAAGTGAAGTAATCGGTACCATTTTGTTCAAGTACGGCTGTCAGAGATGCTGACGTGTCAGTAGGTACGTCATTGGCGGGTTGTTGCAAATCATTCACCAGTGTTTTCACCGTAGCAACGGCACACTGTTTATTGGTGCCAATCACGCCACTGGCGCCACGCTTGATCCAGCCGGCGACATATTCTTTGTTGGCGACATCACCGCTCGCCAACAGGGCTCGGCCTTCCTGGTGCGCGATCGTGCCGCGTTGGCTGTCAAACTGTAGTCCGTCCAGGGCCTGACCTTGATAACCGGTGGCACTGATCAGTACGCCACAGGCAACTTGCTTGCTTTCACCCGTTGCTTCCACCAACAGCTTTTGATCTTTATCGAGGGAGACTTTATTGATACCAACTTGTAGCCCTTTCAGGCCACGCGCGGTACCGATAATCTGTTCGGGGTTGCTATTGAACACGAAGCGAATGGTTTTCTTCGCTTTGGATTTGCGGCCCAAAATACTGCGCAGTAACGCAACGTTTTCTTTGGCTTCGCTGTTTTCCGGCAGTTCAAGGGCGGCTTCGATGGCCGGTTCGAGTTCAAGGTCTGCCGCATCCACTTCCAGTTTGATGTCCTTATGATCGATCAACTGTTGCAATTCTTTCGGGGTAAAGGCCGCCTGGGCAGGCCCCTTACGGGCCACGATATTGACCTCTTTAATGGCACTCTTGGCAATTGCTTGCAATGCGTGATCGGCGATGTCGGTGGCCTTCAATTCGGCTTTGGGTAGGCACACCACGCGAGCGATATCCAGGGCGACGTTGCCTATGCCGATAATGGTCATGGTTTTTTTGTTCAGGGCGGGCGCCAGTTTGTTCTGTTCTGGATGGCCGTTATACCAGCCGACAAATTCGGAGGAACCATATACCCCGGGTAGCTCATGGCCTGGCAGAGCAAGCTGTTTGCTGACGGAACCACCGGTGGTATAGATCACCGCGTCATAGGCTTTTAACAGTTCGTCGCGCTGAATATCTTTGCCGATTTCCACATTGCCATAAAAATGCAGATTCGGATTGTTTTGAACCAGGCCTGTAAAGTTCTCAGAAACAGATTTGATTTCCGGGTGATCGGGCGCCACACCGTAACGTACCAAGCCAAAGGGGGTGGGGAGTTTTTCGATCAGGTCAATGCGTGCCCCAGGAAATTGTTTCAGTAAGGCTTCGCTGGCAAAGAAACCGGATGGGCCTGCACCGACAACGGCAAAACGTTTATCCGATTGCTTCACTTTTTTCGGTTGGTCGGCACCTTCCACTTTGCGTTCGGTGATGACCGGGTGACATTTTGACTCCAGCGCATTCATTTCGATGTAGTTCGTCATCTCTTCAGGTACGCGTGCTTGTGGGTAGATGGCGCGAGCAGGGCATTCCATCAAACAGGCATTGCAATCAATACACACATCCGGGTCGATAAATAGCATCTCTTCACCTTCGCGGAATGCATCCACCGGACAGACATCAACACAGTTGGTATGTTTTGCCCCTGAGCAAGCTTCTGTAATTACGTATGCCATAAACAATTTACCTGTTTGAATTTTTCACTGAAAAAGCGGTGGAATGATACAAATTAGGTCAAAGGATGTATCTTAAAGACGGTAACCTGGCCTTGTCAGAAATTGCCTTGATGTTGGGCTATTCAGATCAAAGTGCCTTCACTCGGGCTTTTGTAAGTTGGTCGGGGTGTACACCATCAGAGTTTCGGAATAAGAATATCCGATGGTGCGATCAGTAAGGCCTTACTGGCGTGAACCTGGTCAAATAGTGAGAAAAACGCCTTAACGTCATTCTCGTTACTGCTCTTTACATCCTTGCGCCCAAGCAGCTCAGCCAATGCTATATCGCCCACGTAGTAGCTCGCCCAGGCTTCCATTGGCATGCTGATGCTGACATCAGACTTGCGATAATACCTGCTGGCATCGGGGACAAATTCGGCAACCCCGCCGCGAACATGCAGCGCCATGGTGGGCGCCTCTGTTCCAATCAGGGTAATCGACAGTTGCTTTTCCTTGCCGAGGCTCATTTTCGGATCGAGCCGAACCCGGTACTGGTTTACATAGGTCTCCGGAGCCGAGCCTACTACCGACGCCGCGTCACCGAGCATGGCCACAGGTATCTGGATCTTGCCTTCCAGGGCCAGAGCCCGTGTCAGGTACCAGGAGCGGGGAATTGTCGCTTCCGTGTTGTAGCCCATCTGCCGCAGGGCGTTTGCCAGTAATTGCCTGGCCTGCTGGTCCCGCGGTGCTACTTTCACCAGATACCCACCCAATTCAGCGGCCCAGGCCAGTTCGCCGTTGGTAATGGACTGCTCCACCTCTTTCTTCACTGCGTCAATACCGCCGAAACCTTTTACGATTTTTTCAGCCTTTTGCTGCGGCGCAATCCGGTTCAGATTTTCCACATCCCGGCCGAACCAGCCCAGCGCATGGTTATAAATATAGGGTGGATAGTAGGATAGCTCGCCATAGCTCAACTGGTTATTCGGGAAAGCTGCCAGCTCGGTGGGTAGCTGCACCCAGTAGCGTAACTCCTCCGGGGTTTTACCATGCAGGATGCCCCGGATGGTCTGGTCGTACAGGTACGAAATAGCATCGTTGTACCTGATGAGTGCCTCTCTAACCTTCTGCTTGCCAATGATGGGAAAGGTATGGGTGTTGACCAGGTACTCCGGCTCCATATCGCGAATCAAACGCAATGTGGTCGTCCAGATGGTGGGGTCACGGTACTCGGAGCCGCGCAGGGTATAGAAGTTGGGGAATACGGGCCAAAAATGGTTGTTCAGTACCAACTTCTTTTCCGGTAAATGGACAATCAGGGTATCGGTGGTATCAGCCTCGTAATTTGTATAGAAAACCATCTCCACACCGTCGACTGTGAGCTTCTGGCCATTACTGACCGGTGTATTGACCGGGACAAAGCCTTTCTCGTGGGAACTGATGGGGGAGGGACTTTTGGCGTCCGACCCTTGTGCGGGCAGCAGCACTGAAAACTGTTCTATGGCCCGGGCCATCAATACGGGCGCCAGCTCCGGGATGGCAGAGCCCAGGCCGCCGCTATCCAGGATGTTACTGTTCAGGTCTTCGTGGCCGATAACCTTTACATTCTTGCCAGCGGCAACCAGGGGCCTGGCGCCCCAGACATAATGGGCATGGCTGTAGATAACGGCCGAGACGGGCTTGTCGCTGAATTGCTTGGCCAGGTCGAGGATGCCCTGCCCCTCAATAACGTCATCGCCGGTGTCGAATATGATCAAGCCGGTGTCGCCTTCAATTATTGTCGGGTAGACGAAGTAATACCCCGCAAGGGTCCACACGCCTTCGGTAACCTTGATGATTTTCGGTTCTACTGCAGAAGTGAGCGCCCAAGACTCCAAATATTCCTTATTGACGATGCCGCCATTGGCAGCGGGCACGTTAACTACCGGCTCCCCGTTGTAGACTCCCTGGGGATAGGAAAAATCTCCCGCCTGGAGAGTGCCACTCATTCCAAGTACTGCGGTGAAGGTCACGGCACCGACCTTTAGATATTGTCTTATTGCTCTCATTTTATCGCTCCTTGAAGTACGAATTCCGATTACAGTTGAGTAGAGTCTAGTCTGTTTTTTTAGCTTGCCCGGCAATCATCCACGTATATCACCAGGGACTATCCATTAACAGGCCCCAATCGCCAGACACCACTCGAAACCACAAGCCAACCCGACACACCCGACGAACCCGGGGCCGGGGCCGGGCAGGCAGGTTTTGGATCAGAAGCGATACATCGCTTGTATAGCTATAGTGCGAGGGCGCTCCATATAAGTGGTGTAGGAGGGAGTGCCCAGCGCACCGGACAGGGGCGTATTGGTGGCGAAGGAGACAATATCCTCGTCAGTAAGGTTCTTGCCGACCAGCGCCAGGCTCCAGGATTCACTCTCGAGAGCGAGACGCGCATTGATGCGGGTCACGCTGTCCTGGATGATGTTATCGTCCAGAGTCACATCCACGTATTGCTCATCGGTGTAAAGTACATCGAGGTTACCGCGAAAGTCGATGCTGTCGGTCAACCCTGTTACGTACTCCAGGGAGGCGTTCGCTGTCCACTCCGGCGAGAAAATGTTCGCCTTGCCGCTGTAGTCACAGGTTGCATCCCCCGGCAGGCGTAGGCCCCCATTACAGGCTCCTTCAAATTCATCGAACTCGAAGTCGAGGTAGGCACCGGAGAAGGTCATGGTCAGGCCTTCGGTAATCAGCCAGCGACCGTCGACCTCAATGCCTTGCGAGGTGGCTTCGGCGGCGTTGCCTACCTGGAATCCCACGACACCGTTGAACTGGCTCACCTGCAGGTCCGTGTAGTCACTGTAGAAAATCGCAGTGTTGACTTCCAGTCGACCGTCTGCAAGCCGGCTCTTGCTGCCCAATTCCCAGGCGGTCACTTCCTCATCTTCAAATTCGAAGTCACCCGCCGTGTCGCCACGGGCGTCGAAGCCACCGGCCTTGGCGCCTTGCGAGACAGAGGCATACAACATGGTGCCATCGGTGACATCCCACTCCCCGATGAGGGTCGGAGTCAGGAAATCCTCGCTGCGGCTTTCGTCCAGCCTGTGAATGGGGAACGCGCCCCCTGTTGCAATACCCAGATTGGCGTAATCGATACCAAACACGGCATTGGCGGTGGCGGCCTGCACGATGTCGAGCTCTCCGGTACTGGTACGATAGCCATTCATCTCACGGAAGCCGCTCTTGTCTTCGTAAGTGTAGCGGGCGCCAGCGGTCAGGCGGACCGTGTCGCTCAGTGTCCAGGTGCCCTGGGCAAAGGCAGCATAGAGCTTGCTGTCACCAGAGAACTTGCGTGTAGAGGTAAAATCCCCCAGGACGCCAAGAGCCGGATTGGCAATCAGACCAAGTGCGGTGAACAGGCCGCCTTCGGGCACGAAGGTGCGGACATCGAAGTCCAGATCCCAATCCTGGTAGTAGGCACCGGCAATCCAGTCAAAGCGTTCCCCGCCGGGAGAGGTGAAGCGAATTTCCTGACTGAACTGGTCGTAATTCTCGGTCTGACTATTGCTCCAGACGGCGAAACCGGAACCGTCGGTATCCAGAGCCTCATCCAGGTCATAGTCCATGTAAGCGGAGACACTGGTCACGCTGAAGGCATCGCCCTCCCAATTGACTGTCAGGGTGTAATTGTTGGTCTCATTGTTACTGGTTTCAGGGATATTAGTGTTGCGCTTGTAGTTCTGCATGCCGTCGTCACTGCCCATGGGCAGGCCGGTGGCGGCGGCCAGTGCGTTGCCCGCCTCCGCGTAGCTCATGCCAAAGAACGGGCTGGTGGGGTCGTTGTTCGGGTAGGAAAAGCTCAGCTCGTCGGTGCGGCCGTCGAAGTCGAATTCGGAGTGCTCCACTTTGAGCACCGCCTCGGCCGTATCAGACATGTCCCAGGCCAGGGTGGCGCGGATCGTGGTTTCTTCCCGGGCCATGTCGTCGTCGCCGGTCAGGTTATTCTCAAAGTAGCCGTCATCGTCCAGGTAACGCACCGCCAGGCGACCGCGCAGGGTATCGGTAATGCCCCCGGAAAGAACCAGCTGCGTTTCAGCCGCTTCGTACTCGGGCTCATATTCAACCAGGATGCTGCCCTCGAACTCCTCCGTGGGCTTGTTGGTGATCAACGACAGGGCGCCGCCAATGCTGTTCTTCCCGAACAGCACGTTCTGCGGGCCACGCAGCACTTCCACCCGGTTCAGGTCCATGAAGGGTGCACGGGCCAGGGGCGAGCGGCCAAGGGCCACGTCGTCCATATACTGCACCACCGACTGCTCAAAACCCTGGTTGATACCGGAGCTGATACCGCGGATGGACAGGTAGTTGCCAAGCGAGGTCTCGGATTTCTGAAAGTTGGGTATATAGGCGCTGAGGTCGCCCAGGTTCCTGATGCCGGCTTCCATCATCTTGTCGCCAGATACGGCGCTCACGGACAATGGCACATCCATCAGTGATTCGGCGCGTTTCTGTGCTGTCACTATCACCTCCTCCAAAGCGAAATTCTGGGCGGATGCGGGCATTGCCAATGCCAGAGCGGCGACCAGCGGTGAAACAGTGCTAACTGTGCTTGAAATCATTTTTGAGTACATTGGTAAATCCTCTCACCTTGGCGGTGGTTTCGTTATAATAAAAAAACCTGTCTTACAATGAGAGGGATCTTAGATGAACGCGGCGGGCTTGAGAGTGTTATCGACGGCCACTCATGTTTGATTTCGGGACAAGTCGATCAGGTTTATCCATGTATGGGCTTGCCATTCACCCCGCGCATGGTCTCCATCAGGGCCTCAGATATGGTCGGGTGAGCGTGGATCATGCCACCGATGTCTTCCGGCAACAGTTCAGCAGAGCGGGCCAGGACTAATTCGTGCAGCAATTCCGTCGCGTTGTGCCCGACAATATGAGCGCCAAGCAATTCATCCGTCTCAGGGTCACAGAGCACCTTCACCAGGCCCACGGGCTTGCCCACGGCGATGCTCTTGCCGGCGCCATGATAGTTGAACACAGACTTCTTCACTTCCCTGCCCGCCTCCCGCGCCTGGCCCTCGCGTAAGCCGAAGCCGGCCACCTGGGGCTCGCAAAAAATTGCCGACGGCACCAGGTCCGGATCCACTGAACGGCGATGCGGCACCAGGCCGGCCATATGCTCGACAGCCATCTCCGGTGGCTACCAGGATATTGCGCGCAGACAACTTCTGTGAGCCATCAATGGTCACCTCCCCCTTACCGGTAATCTTTGCGGTTCCCCGGATGTACTCCACCTTGTTGCGCTTGAGCAGGCGGGCGACACCACCGGTCAGGGTTTTCGCTACGTCCCGGGATCCGGCCTGGACCGCCGCGTAATCAAGGCCGGAGCGGTCGATGCCCACCCCTACAGACTCCATCCTGCCCAGGTCGTGGAACAGCTCCGCCTGGTGAATCAGGTTCTTGGACGGGATACAGCCCCAATTGAGGCAGACGCCTCCCGGTGCGTCCTTCTCCACTACGGTCGTTTTCAGACCCAATTGCGCTGCCTTTACCGCGGCCACATAGCCGCCCGGCCCCGCACCAATAATTACCAGATCCCGTTCAGACATGATTCTCTCCTGAATTCAATTCCCGCTGTTCAATCCGAAGGTCCCGGCATGTTCAAATAGCCGCGCCCGGATGCCAACTGCAAACTCTTTCTGATATCTACTACCGACGGCCCGTTGGTTGGTCGAATTCATTCGACCCTACAAGTGTTTCGGCAATAAGGATGCGCATTGGTTGAACTGCTTAGCCCACCGGCATCGGCGGCTGCTGTGGCTTCACACGGCCGATGGCCTCTTCCAGTTCCACCACATTGCCAAAGGGGTCCCGGCCGTAAACGGTTCGAACACCGGGAATGCCAACCTCCGTCGGCGGCGAGTTGAATTCCATCCCGGCGGCGCTGAGCCTGGCGTACTCATCATCCAGATCGGTCACGGCCAGGCAGATATGTGTGATGCCATGATCGATCACCGGGCGGCGCGGATCCTGGGCGACAGGATCGCAGTCGCCGAACTGGAACAATTCCATCAACAGATTTTCCGTACCGATGTGGCAGACCCTGGCAGAAGTACCCTCCACTGCAAGAATCCGATCTGCCGATTCCGTGCCCGCGGGCCAGCCTGCATCGGACAATTTCTCAAAGCCGAGCAAATCGCAATAAAATTCCAACGCCTTGTCCATATCCGGCACCGACAGTGCCACGTGGTTTACACCTAGAATCATCCTGGTTTCTCCTATCAGTCCAAACGTGAGTTACAGCACCTTCACACCGTTGATCATTTCTCCCTTCTATCTTCTGAATTCTCTATCAACGACCGATTGCCGTATCAAAAGCCTCTAGCGATGCGTGCAGACTGGCAAAGGTTTTCTCGCCGCTGATCAGTTCGTTCCACCCGGCTTTGGTCAGGTCAATGGTAGGGCCGTCATTTTGCTGCTCGGTGATTGCAATGACGCCGTTGCGCAGGGCGATACCGTAGCTGAGACCTTTGTCTTTGAAATTGACGTTGAACGCGCCGCGTTTGCCCTCGGCCAGACGTGTATCCACCATATACCGCAGGTAATGCACATTGTCCTTGAGTGGGGAGGCCGCCAGTTTCTGCGGCGTGACAGCACCCAATGCCTGACTCAGTTGCTGGTACTGAGTGATCGTGTGCTCGCCGAACTGCAGCTTGCCTTCCTGCAGCAACGCCTCGGAAATATACCAGCCGCGGGCGTTGGCGGAACTGGTGCGCTGCCCCAGTGCCCGGGCCGCCTCGGCCCGTATTGCTTTGACGTCAGCATTTGTCGCATCGGCGATCATCAGTTGTGAACTCAGATACAGCGCCCACTGCCAGTCGGCGATAGTCTGCCTGGCAGTGGCGGCCCTGGCAGCGGCCATCACCGCATCAAAGCCGCCCATGGCGTCTATCAGCCTGGCGTTGAAACGGGCCTTGCCAAGCGGATTGATGTCGTAGACATCCCAACCCATCCAGCCGATACGGGCCCCGTAAACGCGTTTAACATAGCTCTCCACCTGACCGTAGGATTCCTTACCCCTGCGCAAATCTTCCGGTACGTAGATCCACTCCGCGGCATCCTGGGCGTCTTTACCCAGGGCGATGGCGCGGTAGGTCTGGTCGTGAATCAACTGCATCTGGTCACGAGTTTCCTGTAAGCCAGCTATCACGTTGTCCTTGCCGATTTTGGCGCTGCCGTGAATATCCACATGAAATTCCACGTCTCGGCTCATTACAAGGTCAGCGGCCGCTACATATACCATGGGGTTGCGGTACCAGTCGCCGCGCAGGGTATACAGATTGAATATGGTGCCGGCGTTCATGGCGTTGGTTGATAACAGCTTCTTCTCGGGGAAGTAATAAGCCACACTCTCTTGTACATCGGTCTTGTGCGGCAGGACTTCGACGGTCAGGCCGCCAATGGTATATTGCTCGATAGCCCCATCTTCAAAGGTGACAGTGGGGGGTACGAAGGCCTTGGTTCCGGACAGTTTTTCAACGCCAAAACCGAAATGGTTGGGAAAGGCATCCGGCCCCTGCCTGGGGTGCAGCATGCCAAATTGTACTACGGCGCGTGTGTTGAAGTTGCCGCTCAGGACACTGACGCCCTGATCGGCATTAAGATTGGATACCAGATCTTCGTGGCCGTAGAATACGGTGCCTTCGTCTTGCCATGCTTTGGCGCCCCACACATAGTGAGAGTGGGTATAGACCACCCCGGCCACCACAATCTTGCCGACCGCGGCTTCCAGCATCTGGCGCTGCTCCTGAGCCGCTTCAAGGTTGTCGCCAGCATCCACAATCACCCAGCCTTCGGGCCCTTCCACGGCGATAGTATTTGAGAGGCCCCAGCCGCCCAGGCGGTACACGCCGTCGGTAATCCGCTTGGCGGTTTTTTTCTCGATATCCGCGATTTTGTCGGCGGAGGCTGCATCCGGGTGAGTAATGGCGCCACTGGCCATCTCCACAGGCTGCGCTGTCAGGGACATATTGTATTGGCTGGGGGGAGCTGCCGCTGCGGCGCCCGCAAAAAATGTCACTGCGATGATAACACCGCGTTTGCTATTGGGTAGTTTCATAAGTTCTATTCCTCGTATTACAATTTTGTCGAACTATGGATTCCACTGATGCTAAAGCAATCAATTAAACCCTCCATTCCCGTATTCAACGAGTGTTTGGCGTCTTTCAGAATTAGCGGCTCACCCGCGTGGCCTTTACACCACACACGATAGGGCAACTGGCGGATCAGTTGAATGTAGATAGGGGCCAATGACGGATGAATTCCGGACATATTGCAGATTTTCCTGACTGTTTCCGCCGACTTCGTGTGGTTTGCGGCCAATCCCCAATCTCCCGGTGTCCGGGCCTTAACTCAGGCGCTGAAATCAAGTCTCAACGAAATATTGTCCCTAATTCAGTGGTTGCTGACCGCTTTTCCGACAGTCTTTTCAATTCAGAACGTCTAACATCGCTATCAGTAACACCCGCCAGTGAAAACACGGGCGGCGGACTTTTATATGAGACTGACTCTCCATGGAAAAATTCTCCATCGTAGACAGTGCCTTCCTGTCCTTCGAATCGGAAGACAGCCCCATGCACGTGGCTGGCTTACTGGTCTTCGAGTTGCCGGCTCGCAGCAAGACCGATGGAGGAAAAACACAATGAACAGGCGCATCGGACAGATCGCCCTGGTAGTCAGTGACCAGGACCGCAGCACTGATTTTTATGCCCGCGTATTCGGCATGGATCACATCTTCGGAACCAGCGAATTCCGGGGCCCGGACCTGGACAAGGTGCAGCAGATGAAAAATGCCGCGTCCTCTACCCGATGGCTGATCGATGACAGGGAACTGTTCCAACTGGAAGTCTTCGAGTTTGAGAATCCTTCTTCCAGGCCCCTGCCTCATGATCACGGCATCAGTGACATGGGATATAACCGCGTGATCATCGCTGTAAAATCGCTGGAAAAGACCATCGACAAGGCAGTAGCCGCAGGCGCAACCGTGGCAGCTCTGTTATGCGGCGACAGTCTCGATGATCCCACTCACGCTCTGATCAGGGACTTCGACGGTATTTTTCTGGAACTTGTCGAGGCGCCTGACCTGGTACCTGGCGAGCGACCGGCGCGCATCATCGGGCTGGGGATCACCAGCAGCGACCTGGCCACCACGGTCGAGGACATGCGCGACGGATTCGGTTTCACACCCTGCGAAGACAAATTTCAACACCGGCATTTCTGGCAGGAGCAGGGCCGACTGGAGCGACTCCAGACCCTGCAACTCGATGATATGTACCTGGTGGTCTCACAGTATCGCGACAGCCGTCCCCGCCCGTCAGATTATCGCCTCGGCGATATCGGGGTCATGAATTTTGCGATTTGTTTCCCCAGCCAGGACGATTTTGCATCCTGTTACCAGCGTACCCGGCAGATGGGCATGCAAAGCAATATCGAACCCATGGTCATCAAGGATAAGGCATCTGTCACCTACAACAACGACCGGCAGGGGTTTTCGGTCGAGATGATCTTCATGGTCAAGAAGCTCTGGGGGCTCTACGGCTTCGCGCCTCCCAGCCTGAAGGATCGGATGCTCAATAAGTTACTGAATTGGAAAGCCCGCCGCGCGTACAGGAGACACCTCGCCCGCAGCGCAGCGTGACAAAGGGAGTTTATAATGTTTTCTTACGATATACAGACAAGCATTGACATCGAAGCGGAACCCGGCGCGATCTGGCAGGTACTGACCGATTTCAACTCATACAGAGATTGGAATCCGATGCTGCGCAACGTGCAGACCGATCTGCAGACCGGCGCACCAGTGCGCTTCGAGGCCTTGCGGGAGGGCGCCAGGTCACTGAAACTCAGGGCGAAGATAACGACGCTGAGCGAGGCCCGCACCCTGACCTGGCGCGGAGGATCCACTGCCATTATCTGTGGCGAACACTACTTTCGGATAGAACCACTGGCTGGAGGGCACTGCAGGTTTCATCACGGCGAGCACTTCACCGGTGTATTGCTGCCACTGGTCAAAGGCACACTGAAAAATGCGCCCGAGCTGTATCGGGCGATGAACGAGGCACTGAAACGCAGGGCTGAGGATCGAGCCAATTCTGTCCCCTGCGCCGATATGATTCCACAGACGAGAAACGGGTGATTATCGCCCGACCAACAGGAGATATTCCATGAAAGCAGTCACATTCGAAGGAGCCGGCAAAGCCCTGGCGGTTCGCGATATACCAACGCCGGAACCAGGACCCGGTCAATTGCTACTAAAAGTCGCAGCCTGCGGCATCTGCGGCTCCGATCTTCACGCCTACCAGGTATCTATCCCTCCCGAGGGTAACGCATTCGGACACGAGTTTTCCGGTGAGGTGGCAGCGGTCGGCGAGGGCGTCACGGACTGGAATGTCGGCGATCGCGCTACTGCCCTGGGCGCCATGTTCTGCGGTCAGTGTCCACGCTGCCTCGAGGGGCTGTTTGAGCAGTGCGAAAACCTCGACCTGATCGGTTTTACCAGCCACGGGGCTTATGCGGAATACGTTATCACCCAGGCTGCCGGCAGTACCCGACTGCCCGCGGCAGTCGATTACCCTCAGGCCGCGCTGGTGGAGCCGCTGGCGGTCGGACTCGCAGCATTCCGGGACTGCCAACTACCCCTGGGTGGCAATGTGCTGATCATCGGCGCTGGTATTATCGGAATGACCGTCCTCAAGTGGGCCCGCTTTTTCGGCGCCGAGAACGTGGTGATATCTGACCTGGATGAGGCCAGGTTGGCGCGTGCCAAACTGGCGGGCGCAACCGGCATTATCGACGCACGGGAAAACCCCGATCCGGTTCAGGCGTTCAGAGATGCCACCGGCGTGGCACCCGACGTCATCGTCGAGTGTATAGGCCGGCCCATATTGCAGCAGTTGATCGACGCGGCCGCAATCGGTACCCATATCGTCGCGGTCGGCGCCGCCATGGAACCGGAGCCCATCACTTCAGTGACCGCTGCCCAGAAAAAAATCCGCATGACCTTCTCCTTCGGCTACACTCTGGAAGACTTCGAATTCATTATCAGAATTCTCGAGTCCGGCAGAATCCAGACCGACGAGTTGATTACTCGCAGCGTTTCACTGGACGAAGTGCCAGAGGCATTTGCGGGACTGTTGCAGCCCAACGGCCACTGCAAGATCATGATCGAACCTTGAGGCAACGCCGCCGGTAACCGGACTACGGCACCATAGTGGAGCACTAATGAGCAAATCTGTTTTGATTACCGGGGCTTCGCGCGGCCTCGGAGAAGGCCTGGCCAGGCAGTTCGCGGCCCGTGGCTACAAACTGGCCCTTACCGCTCGTTCGCTCGAAGATCTCGAGCGACTCCGGGACGAATTGCAGGGGCAGGCTTCCCAGATCTGTATCAGGACGCTGGACGTGGCAGATTTCGACGCCGTGCCGGTAGTACTGCGCCAGTGCGCGGACGAACTGGGCGGGCTGGATATTGTCATCGTCAACGCCGGGGTAGCTTTTATGGCCCGGATCGGCGAGGGCAAGTTCGAGCAGATGCGCAAAACGATAGAGGTCAATCTGACCGCCGCCATGGCCACCGCGGAGGCGGCTGTTGAACTATTCCGCGAACAGGGGCAGGGCCAACTGGTCGGGATCAGTTCCATCGCCGCACTGCGTGGAACGCGCGGGCAAGGGGCTTACAGCGCCAGTAAGGCCGGCTTCGGCAAATACCTGGAGGCACTGCGTTGCGAGACCTACGGCGAGCCGATCACAGTGACCGAACTGGCGCCGGGCTATATCGATACAGACCTCAACCGCTCCGTGAGCAGTAGGCCTTTTGTAGTGAGCGCAGAGAAGGGCACGCGAATCATGGCTGACCTGATCGAACGGAAAGTGAGCTTCCGCTATGTGCCGCCCTGGCCCTGGACCCTGGTGGCGCAGTTTATGAAGCTCGTGCCCATCAGCATGCTGAGAAAAATGTGACCGATCCGGCCTATTCCCGGTGGGAACCGCGGTATTCGGTGGGTGACATCCCCGTCCAACGTTTGAAGGCCTGGGAAAAGTTCTGCGCGTCGCTGAAATCACATTGCTCGGCAATCTGCTGGATCGTCAGTTCGGAATTGGACAGGTAATCCTCCGCAACCTTGCGCCGCTCAGCGTCCAGCAGGTCCTGGAATCGCACGCCCTCCGCGCCAAGCTTGCGCCTGAGGGTCCTCGGCGACATGGCCAGTTTGCTCGCCACCTGCTTGAGGTGGGGAAATTGGCCGGGCTTTCGACGCAGGGCCATTTTGACCTCGTTGACAATGTCTTTTTCGGCAGACATTTTCTTCAGCAAACTGGCCTGCAGCACTTCCAGGGCATCGTGGGCCGGCTGGTCATGGCTCTCCATTTGCTGGTTGAGATACCTGGCCGGATAGTGGATCTCGACGGCTTTCTCTTCAAAATACACCGGGCAGCGGAATATTTCCCGGTAACGCTTGAAATTCTTGGGGGCCTTGTAGTCGACCAGCACCTTGATGGGTTTCGCCTCTGACCCAACCAGTTCCTCGGCATTGGCCTGGAATACGCCCAACGCGCGTTCCAGCAGGAAAATCCGCAGGGGCTCGTATTCTTCTTGACAGCCGATGTGGTAAACGGTGGCGTCTCTACCGGCCTCATAGTTCCAGTTAATCAGTCCATCGTAGGTATCCCGGGTATCCCAGCTATCCTTCACTGCATCACGCACCGTGCGGGAAACGATCTGCAGTAATCCTTGGGGCCCCTTTTCTGAAAGGCTCGTCATCCAGCCGATTTCCAGCCCGATGCCTGGGTCATCAGAGAGGTCCACAACATTCCGGTAAAAGGCGCGCGCCTGCTCCTGGCTGATCAGCCGGTAGGGGTCATCCAGGTCACTTGAATGTAATTCGGTATTGGCCAGCAATACGACATCGTCGAAACCACGCCGACGCATGAAAGTACGAATTTTCCTGAGAGAGAGCGCATATACCTTACGGGACGGCATATTCATAGTGTTGCCGCTTGCATCCTTTAGAATAATTATCGCGCAGGCCATCCCCCTTTCAAGGTATTCCTACGTCCCATGGAGGATTACATCCCCAGTTCAGTTTATTGTCAACTAAACTCGGTCCGGGCGGGGGCTTCAGAGGCGCGAAACGACAGAATGGCCTGAAATAGTTCAATCCTGTCCTTATTGAAACTGGACACTGACTTTTGTTAGCGATTAACTTGAGTGTCCCTACCAACAACTCCATCCATGACTCAATTTCTACTCTGGGCACAGTGCCGGCTCAACAAATGACGGGGACTGGTTCAGTTTGGATATAACGTAGCCGGTTAGAGCAGAACATTGAACATAAATGACCGGCCGCCCGCGCAAGCCGTTACGAGTAGTGGATCTTCTCCTGAACCAGAGAGCAACTCGGCCGGTCTATCAGGCCGCTCGCCGGTACTCATGATGAAGACCACCGACATGAGGAATTGCCACGACCTTTCCCTGCTCTAC
>PVMK01131607.1_pt1 | contig 22861 bp, 19 predicted proteins | sample 1853481 | NCBI WGS metagenome assembly PVMK01 (sample SAMN08533507, study PRJNA380276) | Marine sediment metagenome, whole genome shotgun sequencing project. | reverse complement strand
AGAAGAACGCGAACCAGCTCATGTGGAACGCTCGCATCTGAGGCGTTCTCAGGGAGAACAGCTCAATGCGGGTTGCTTTGTTCTTGATGATTTCGTCACTCATCGGGATGCTAGTCTCCTTCACAGCTGGGCCCGGCGGTTAGCCGAGATCCGCTGTTTCCGGGTTGTACTGTCGAAGCCCCAAACTACTAACAGGGGACTTCAGCGTTCTTGCGGGCGTAGAACCACCAGTTGACGACCAAGCACGTCAGGTAATACCCAGCGAAGCCATAGAGCGCGTATTGTGGGGTTCCAGCCTGAATCTGCGTCCCAAAGATCTTGGGAATGAAGTAGGCGCCGTAGGCGGCAACTGCCGAGGTCCAGCCGAGCACCGGGCCACGTTTGTCTTTGTCGAAGATCACTCCGATCATTCGGAACGTGGATCCGTTGCCAATGCCCGTCGTGGCGAAGAGCACGATGAAGGTCAACAGGAAGGGAATGAAGTACTGCTGCGGCTCTTCGGAGACCATCGCGATCTGTACGAAGTATCCCGCGGCGATGGTGGAACCGATCATGATGATCGTGTCCCAGTGCGTCACTCTCGCTCCGCCCACTTTGTCTGAGAGCCATCCGCCCAGGGGGCGAATCAGGGCACCCACGCCGGCACCGATCCAAATGTAGGCTGCCGAAGACAGACCCGTAGGCTCACCCGCGAGCTCACCCACTCGATAGACGCCAAACACATCGTCGATCAGCTTCGGGAAGGCATTGGCATAACCGATGAACGAGCCGAAGGTCATGACATAGAGGTAGGTCATGACCCAGTTATGCTTCTCTTTGAAGATGGCAAACTGTTCGTCCAGGCTCTCGCTGATCTCACGAGGCGTGAGGTATTTCATCGCCGCCAGAGTGACCACGATAGCTACCGCCATGACCACGAAAGTCTTGAGCAGCATGGGGAACCCACCCCAGGGAATGATCAACAAGACGATTCCCACAACGGCCCCCGCAAAACCCAACAACGTGAGCCAGACGTACTTGCTGACGGCCTTCGCGGTCGAACCCACCTTGTGGAAAGGCAGGTTGTTCATGAAGAGGAAGGCCATGACCATGAAAATGGCCAGGATGGGTACCCACACCAGGCCAGCATTCTGAACCCAGATCTGTACTGGGCTCCCCCCGCTCATGTACTCGTAGGGTTCCCCGCTCAGGCCACCGAAGAGACGGAAGGTGATCACGTAGGGGATCAGGAACTGCATCACGCTGACGCCGAGGTTGCCGAGACCCGCATTCAAACCCAAGGCCAACCCCTGTTGTTTCTTCGGAAAGAAGAAACTGATGTTGGACATGGACGAGGCGAAGGCCCCGCCACCGACGCCCGAAAGGGCAGCCAGGATGATGAATATGTAGAAAGGGGTCGCTTGATTCTGCAGCGCAATGCCCGCACCTAGCGCGGGAAGGATGAGCAGAAAACGTCGTCATGAACTTGACGTTTCGACCTCCGCAAATCGCGATCATGAACGAGTTGGGGATGCGGAGGGTCGCACCGGACAGGCCTGCCACGGCGGGCAAGGTGAAGAGCAACGCCCGATAGGCGGCATCTTCGTAGCCCTGCCCGTCTGTTCATGAACGTGAAGTCGAACAGCTCCCCGCCGGTTCCGAAATGAATCTTCTGGATGTACTTGGCAACCATGCCCCAGTAGATCCAGACCGAGAACCCAAGCAGCAGGTTGGGAATCGAGATCCAGAGATTCTTGCTGGCAATCTGCTTGCCCTCGGACTCCCAGAATTTCTCATCATCCGGCTCCCACCGAGCCAGGGTGACGCGTTGGTTCTCTTCACTCATCCAGTACCTGCCTTATGTGTTCGCTTCTGCTACTTCACGCGCCCGGAACAGCTAGTTGTTCTTCGGGCGTGCCTTGCTCCACGGCTCTTTCGGATTTCGAACGGCCTTGCGATCCCAGTTCCACATGACGACCTGATAGGGCCGGACGATGTAGTGCAGCGGCACGACGACGAAATGCACGAGGCGCGTGAATGGCACCATGAAGAGGATCAAGAACGCGCCCACGATGTGAAGCTTGATCACCCAAGGCAGGGCGAATACCGCATCGGGTTGGGGATTGAGCGCGAGGAGCGACCACAGGTAGGGTGTGAGGTCCGCAGCAAACCACGAGGACCCCCAACGAAACCCGAGGGCGACCCAACATCCGAGCACCACCTGAGCCAGCAAGAGCACCTCGATCAGGACGTCCATTCGGCTGGTCACCACGCGCACGCGAGGGTTGGTGAGCCGACGCCATAGCAGGCTCAACAGACCGAACAGGAGGCTCAGCCCGAAGATGAAGGCAGCTGACCTCGAGGATGATCAGGCGAACAGGAACGCTGTTCCACGCCAGCGTGGCACTGCGGCAGATAGAAACGCGAGCAGGTGGCCGAAAAACACGACCAGCAAGCCAGATGAAAGGGAACCGCGCCCCAGAAAGAGCTTGTCTCCTTCGAGAAAACTGCGAGGAAAGCGACGACACGGTGAAGGCCCGTTTGCCGATACCTGTAGGTAACACCGACGAGGAAGACGATACCCGCCACGTAGGGAAACACGACGAGGAGGAATGTGTTGAGCGTATTCAATTCGTACTCCCTAGCTGCGCTGGGGTTGCGTTTTCGGCTTCGATCTCCATCTCGCGTCCAAGGGACTGCAAGAAATCGTTCTTATGCTCCGGCCGTACGTACTCTCCGAGATCGAAATCCTGCTGGAGCACGGCCAGGAGCCCTTGCAGCGCATCGATGTACATGGTGCCCCGCTCCTCAGAGGAAGCGATCAGGGTCTTGTAGTGTTTTCGATAGAGCCTGTTGCGCTCGAGTATCCGGTCCGCGCCAAACTCATGGATCATGTTGGCGATCGCGGGATGCAAGATTTCCTCGACGAACTCCACCACGAGCTCGCGGTCTTGCCACTTCGCGAGCAGGCGCAGGACGTTGGGAAGGTGGTCGGAGAGCTCGTTGCCGCAATCGAGACCCGGCGTCACGGTGTTCCCGGTTTAGGTTCACCAAGAGCTCGGCCCTCTTGTAGTCGTCCCCGAAAACGATGTAGCCGACGCTGAGGGTCGTGATGGCTTGCACATCGAACGAGCGGGTGAAGATCTCTCGGACCTCGTCGAGCTCTACGTCGGACAGCCGCTCCCCGGAGGAAGGCAGAGCCTTCGCAAAGAAGTCCAGCCGGGATGCGGCCTCCGGATAACGTTCTGCAGCGACTCGCAAAGCTCTCGGAGCTGCGTTGGCAAGTCCGCGTCGGGGTAGTCGAACACGGCGGCGAGTTGTTGATAGTGGGTGAGTGTGCTCATTGTCAGGATCCCCGCTGCGCCGACTTGTCCTTGAACCCAAAGCCGGTGCTCCCTTTGGCATCGCCAGTGAACTCCATCATCTCGATCGCTTGTTCGCGATGCGCCGCAGGAATGACGAAGCGATCGTCGAACTTGGGTAGCGACGTCAAATAGTAGATCGCGTCCGCCAGCTCAGGAGTCAGCCCAGCGGTGGACAGCGCCTCGTTCGACTTCTCCTCGGAGATGTCGCCGACGGTCTTGTGCCGCCGGTAGATGCGGACTGCCATGAGCTTCATGATTCGCTCTTTGACCTTCGAGGTGTCTCCGGCACTGAAAAGGTTCGCCATGTACTCGAGAGGGAAGCGCGACTGGTCGATGGTTCCGAAGATCTCTTCAGTGCTCGTGTCGTAGAGCCAGTTGTCCGGCCACTGCTTCGCGATCGGATTGAGCTTCTCGTTTTGAGCGGTGTTGATCGGCATCTCGAACCGAGGCCATCACGGGAAGTAGCGGCGGTACGTAGAAGAGCATCGGAAGCGTCCTGAACTCAGGATGCAACGGAAGCGCCAAGCCCCAGGTCTTTACGAACTTATAAGTGGGGGAGTATTGCGCGGCGTCGATGGTCGAGTCTGCGATGCCATTGGCCTTCGCCGCGGCGATGACCTCGGGATCGAAGGGATCGAGGATCATGTCCATCTGCTGGTCGACCAGGCTCTGCTCGTCGGATGCGACCACACTTTCGATCTTGTCGGCATCGTAGAGCAGGACGCCCAGGTAGCGAATGCGACCCACACACGAATGCATGCACGCTGGCGCATGACCCGCCTCGATGCGCGGGTAGCACAGGATGCACTTCTCGGACTTGCCCGGTGCTCCAGTTGTAATAGGTCTTCTTGTAGGGGCAGGCCGTCACGCACATGCGCCATGCGCGACACACGTTCTGGTTGATGAGCACGACCCCGTCTTCTCCGCGCTTGTAGATCGCGCCCGAGGGGCACGCAGCAACGCAGGCAGGGTTGAGGCAGTGGTTGCAGATTCGCGGGAGATAGAAGAAGGCCATGCGCTCCAGCTGGAACATGGCTTCTTGCTCGGCCGGAGAGAGCTTCTTCAGGTTGGGGATCGTTGCGGGCGTAGTCCGGGGAGCCGCTCAGGTCGTCGTCCCAGTTGGGCCCCATCTTGATGTCCATCGGGCTCGCCGGTGATCATCGAGATCGGCCGTGCGGTCGGCTGGTCGTCACCGGCAGGAGACTCGATCAGGTCGAGATACTTGTAAGTGAAGGGCTCGTAGTAGTCGTCGATCGTGGGCATGTTGGGGTTATGAAAGATGTTCGTGAGGCTCTTGGGGCGGCCAGCGCCTTTCAGAAAGACCTTGTCGCCATCCTTCTCCCAGCCACCTTTGTAGATCTCCTGGTCTTCCCACTTGCCGGGATAGCCCGTACCGGGCTTCGTCTCGACATTGTTCCACCACATGTATTCGGCGCCCTTGCGGTCGGTCCAAATGTTCTTGCAAGCGACGGAGCACGTGTGACAACCAATGCACTTGTCGAGGTGGAACACCATCGAAATCTGTGATCGAACATCCATATCAGAACACCACCTTGTCCATGCGCTTCACGGTGACGTGCGTGTCGCGGTTGGGAGCTATCGGCCCCCAGTAGTTGAAGTGATAACTGAACTGCCCGTACCCGCCGGCGAGGTAGTTCGGCTTGAGGTGAATCCGCGTGAAGCTGTTGTGCCCACCGGCCCGGCGCCCGCCTCGTACTTGCGACTTGGGGATGCCCACGGTTCGCTCGGGGACGTGGTACACGATGCACACGCCCTTGGGGATTCGAGCGCTCACGGACGCACGCGCACAATAGACACCGTGGTCGTTGTAGACTTCGACCCAATCGTTGTCGCTGATCCCGAGCTCCGAGGCGTCTACCTCGCTCATCCAAACCGGCTCGCAACCTCTCGAGAGCGTCAACATCCGATGGTTCTCCATGTAAGTGGAGTGGATGTGCCACTTGCCGTGTGGTGTGAGGCAGTTGAGGACCCGCGCGTCTCCGCCCTTCAGCGTCTCCTTGAGGTCACCGTAGGCCTCAGGCTTCGGGGAAGGCTTGTAGGTGGGGAGGTTTTCCCCGTAGGCCAGATACATTTCGTGATCGAGGTAGAAGTGCTGCCGACCTGTGAGGGTACGCCAGGGAACCAACTTCTCGACGTTGTACGTGTAGGCCGAGTACGCTCGACCGTCTGTCATCACACCGGACCATAGAGGCGAGGTCGTGTACCGACGAGGCTGCGCTTGTAGATCGGCGTAGCGGATGCGCATGTCCTCACTGCCCGCTCCGAGATCACTGAGTGCCAGTCCGGTTTTCTTCTCGGCGTTGCGGTATGCACGCATGTTGAGCTTACCGTTGGTCAAGGTCGAGAGATGCAGCACCGCATTGGCCGCCGACTCGTCTTCCTTCAGGGACGGATACACCTGGCCATTGGTGCGTTCGTTGGGGAAGTGGTTGGACGCGACCATCTCGTCGTACGCGTCCTCGCACTGGAAGTGGTTCCCGTGCGCGCCTAGACCCGTACTCCTGATGCGATCGCCCAGGGAGATGAACTTGTCGTAGAGGGCCGTGTAGTCACGATCCACGACCGTGATGTTGTGCATCGTCTTGCCGGGAATCGCCTCACATTCCCCGTGATACCAGTCCTTGATGGTTGGCTGGGAGATCTCACCCGCGGTGTCATGCGCGAGCGGAGACGTGACGATGTCCTTCTGTGGCTCCGGGAGATACTTCTTGGCGGCCTCACTCGTCACCTTGGCTAGCTCGCGGAAGATCTCCCAGTCCGTCTTGGACTCCCATACCGGCGCAATCGCTGCCGAAAGTGGGTGGATGAAGGAGTGCAGGTCGGTGCTGTTGAGGTCGGCCTTTTCGTACCAAGAGGCCGCCGGCAGCACGATGTCAGAGTACAGGGCCGACGAATCCATACGGAAGTTCAGGTCGACGATGAGGTCCATCTTTCCGACCGGTGCGACGTCCTGCCACTTCACCTCTTTGGTGTGGTCGTCCGAGTCCTTCCCGATCGCATTCGAGTGGGTGCCCAAGTAGTGCTTCAAGCAGTACTCGTGCCCCTTCATGCTTCCCATGATCGCGTTGCCGCGCCAGATGTACCAAACCCGTGGGAAGTTCTCCTCGGCTTCCGGATTGCTCACCGAATAGTTGAGATCCTTGCTCTTGAGCTTCTCCAGGACGTACTTCTCGATGCCTGCGTCGTCCGTCGCTCCATTGGCGGTTGCCTCTTTGGTGAGCTCGAGGGTGTTCTGCTCGAACTGCGGGTAGAAAGGCATGTTCCCCATGCGCACCGACTTGTAGATCTGATCGGCGGTGTGCTGCTGAGTCATCTCATTGTCGGGAACCGTGTTGTACTTGGAGAACTGCCCGTCGTACCGGTACTGGCAGGTGTTGATGTAGTGCCAAATCGGCGCCTGCTGGAGTCGGGAGGGACCTTGCCAATCCTTGCCGAACGCGATCGCTCCCCACGAATCCACCGGTGCCAGCTTTTCCTGGCCGACGTAGTGGTTGAGTCCGCCGCCGTTCTTGCCGACGCAGCCGGTGAGCATCAGGGCCATGGCGCCCGCTCTGTACATCAGGTTTGCGTGATACCAATGGTTGATACCCGCTCCGATGATGATCATGCACTTGCCGCCAGTGGCCTCGGCGGTGTTTGCCCACTCCCGAGCAAACTGGAGGACGGTCTTCGAGTCGACGCCGGTGAAGATCTCTTGCCACGCGGGGGTGTACGCCGCGTCCTTGTCGGTGTAGTCCTTCGGGTACTCGCCCGGAAGACCACGGCTGACGCCGTACTGCCCCATGGTCAAGTCGTAGACAGTGGTGACCGGAACACGGCCTTCCGCGGTCTCCATGTACTTGATGGGCACACCGCGGTACACCTTGTTGTCGAGCCCGAATTCGGTGAAGCTCGTCTGCGCGACCTCGTCCGACTGGCCCAAGAAAGTGAGCACGGGATCGTATGGCTTGTCGTCGGCCACATTCTCGAACTTCATGTTCCAGTTGCCGGGCTTTTCGTCCCAGCGAGAGCCCGAGCTCCCCTTCGGAACGACGGGTTGGCCGGACGTCGCGTCGATGTTGACGAACTTCCATTCGCCGTTCGACATGTCCTTGAACTGAGAGAGCTCCGACGCGCGGAGGAGACGGCCGGGCTTGTAGTTCTCGCCGTCCTTCTCGAGCTTCACCAGATAGGGGCTGTCGGTGTACTTCTTGACGTAGTCGATGAAGTACGGCGTCTGCTTTTCGTGGTGGAACTCCTTGAGGATCACGTGCGTCGTGGCCATCCAGAAAGCGCCGTCGCTTCCTGCGTGCAAAGGCACCCACTGGTCGGCGTACTTGGACACCTGGCTGAAGTCGGGTGAGAATACCACCGCCTTCGTGCCGTTGTGCCGCGATTCGGCGAAGAAGTGGCAGTCGGGGGTACGCGTCATGTTGAGACACGCGCCCATGTCCGCGATCATCTTCGAGTTGTACCAGTCGGCACTCTCACAGACATCGGTCTGCTCGCCCCAAATCTCGGGGAAGGCAGTCGGAAGGTCGCAGTACCAATCGTAGAAGCTCAGGTTGACGCCGCCGAAGAGCTGCAAGAATCGACCGCCCGCCGCGTAGCTCAGCATCGACATCGCCGGAATCGGGCTGAACCCGATCACTCGATCGGGGCCGTACTTCTCCGCCGTGTAGATGTTGGCGACGGCCATGATCTCTTGGACCTCGTCCCAACTCGCTCGCCGGAACCCGCCTTTGCCGCGAGCCGTCTGGTATTTCTTTCGCGCTTCTTCGTCCGCCTGTAGGGCCTTCCACGCCTTCATCGGATCGCCGAGCTCGCGCTTCTTGGCGCGGTAAGCGTCGATGAGTGCGCTCCGGATGAGCGGGTACTTGATCCGCAGAGGGCTGTACAAGTACCAGGAATACGAAATCCCTCGCTGACACCCGCGCGGCTCATACGGCGGCAGGGAGTCCTCGAGCAGCGGGTAGTCCAGCTGCTGCGTCTCCCAAGTTACGATGCCGTCTTTGACGTGGATCTGCCAGGAGCAGCCCCCGGTGCAGTTGACGCCGTGCGTGCTGCGCACGATGCGGTCGTGTTGGAAGCGGTTGCGGTAGAACTCTTCCCACTTCCTGGTCTGCGGCGAAATGATGTCTTTAATCCAACCCATAGATGTTTCCCGATCGCTTCCTGTTCTCAATTCAGATGGATTTGACTTGCCTGTCGTAAATCGATTGGTTCACTGACTTCCGCTTCCGCCGACGCCAGAGGAGCGAATAGATGCCGAGCAGGATGCCCGAGCCGGCTACGCCGCTCGCGAATAGCCCCATGCCGTAGTCCCGTGGCTGTTGCAGGGACTTGTCCCTGTCCGCCTGCTCTAGGAAGCCAACGAGGGCTTTGACCTCTGACTCCGTGAGCGGGTCGTCCTCGTAGGCTTTCTGCATCACGGGAAATGGCGGGCTTCCGAGAATGGCGCGAACCCCGGGGCCGCCCAAGCGTGAGAACACAGTCGTGAGCTCTTTGGCGAGGATCCCACCACCGATGACCGCGTCGTTCGTGACGTCGTGGCACGAGTTGCACGCCGGCCCCCCATTGCTCAACCGAACCCTTCCCTGGAAGAGATTCTGCCCTAGGACGATGTCTTCTTCGGTGAGCTCAACTGGCGCTGGCTCGGCGGGTTGCGCCGCAGCGGCAACGTGAGGCGTCTTGGCGTACTCGGCCACCGCCAAGATCTCCGCCTTGGTCAACGGCTGATCGGGCATGGCCACCTTGTTGTGTTCTTCGAAGAGCGCGACGGCGACCGGATCGCCCGCCTCCACCATCGCCTGCGAGTGCTGGACGAACTTGACCAGCCACTCCTCGCTTCGGCGCTCGGACACCCCTAAGAGGTCTGGGCCGACCAAGCGGCCACCGCCGATCGTGTGGCAGGCGTTGCACCCGCTTTGAAAGATCTCCTCGCCCGTTTTCGCCCGAGCAACATCGGGGCTAAGCAAAACGCCGGCGACCATGATCGATCCGACAAACGCTAACGTCGCAAGGAGGCTGAAGCCCTCGACTAATCTGTTCACGGTCTCCCCGCTCCTGTGTTCGGAAAGTGACTCACTCGGGCACGCCGCATGTGCAAGATGTGATCCAAAGGAATTGCGGGGCTGCGTCCGTGCAAGCGACCAGTGAGTTGGGCGCAGGAATAAGGAGCCATGCGTGCGACAGCGCCGCATGCCGGTCGCCCATCGAGTGAGTGGCTGACGTGGCGAGTCGGCGCAAACTTTGCGGCGTGCCGCAAGCATGGCGCGGGGAAGAGGATACGAAAGACCCACAATCCCCGACAATGGTGACGATGTCGTCGTTGTCTTCGCGACAGAGTCACCACTGACAAAGTCACTACTAGAGGTCGTAGCGTTCACGCTACCGCCCGTGACGCGCATCATGGCGTCCGCAGCGTAATCATCGCGTAGGCCCAGTGCGTCGCGATGTCGTGTCCAAGGTTTTGGGCGCCTTGGTTGGGAATGAACACGGCGTAGCCTCCCGACAAGGACGCCCACTGCACGAACCTCCACTTCACCAGAGCGTCGATCTCCTGACCGAGGTTCCGTGTGGTGTTGGTCGCGCTCTGACCGAGCGTGAGCCCCCAGGCGCGTTCGACCATCGCGCGCTCGGGTCCGCGAGCGCCATGTTGAAGACCTCGAGCTTGAGGCCTACCGGCGCATTGGGCGCGGTGATGCCGACCGCGATGTGTCCGTCGATCAGGTTTCGCAGCCCGAACAGATCGGCCGCGCCGTAGAACTTGTGGTTCGTCGGAAAGAAGTTGTTGAACTCGTTGACCTTCCCATCCTGGGAGGCGCCGCTGCCGTATGCGATGCCTCCATAGAGCGTCGGCTTGACCTTCGCGTCGAAGGTGTACTGGACGTCTCCCGACACCGCGTAGGCGAAGAAGGATTGATCCTGCTGCTTGCCTCCCTGGAACGTGAGCTCCCCGGTGTACTTCAGCCCGTCCACGGGAACACCGGTAACGTAAATACCCGGCGACACGATGTCATTCTTCAGGGCAGCGGTAGCCGCCGAGATCGGACGGTCGTGCCGATACAGGACGTACGCTTCCATGCGTAGCTTCGCGCTGTGCTTGTAGATCGCGTTGGCCGCCGCCAGGTAAGAGCCGTGATTCTGCACGGTCACCGGCGGAGCCGCGCTGTCGTCGACGAAATTCTGCTGCCTCGCGAGCATCGAGCCAAACGCGTCGACCTCGACCTTGTCGCCAAAGAAGCCATGAAACCTCAGCGCATCGAAGGAGCGGGCGCTCATCAGCCAGTCGAGGGCACCGATCATGCGCTGGCTGCCGTAGTTGATCTCCTGACGGCCAACGCGAACGTATCCTCGCTCGTCGTTGCCGAACTCCAAGATACCCTGGTGCAAGGCGAAGGTGCCGCCATCGTCGAAGCCCGGACGGGTTCCGAACAAGCGCGCGTCCTGGATCTGCATCATCACTCTCAGAAACTTCCACTGCGCGTCGAGACCCAGTCGCACACGGCTCGTAACGAAGTGAACGCTCTTTGCGGCTTGCACCCCGTTTCCGTACACGTTCGCTCGCACCTCCGGCCGGAAGCGGGCTTCGAGCATCGGCGCGAGGGTGAAGTCGCCGATCTTGATCGCGATCGGATTCTTCACGAAGGTTACCGTCGGCTCGACTTCTTGTGGCTCGCCTACCGCCAGTGGCTCAGGGGGGCGCGTAAAGGTTTCGGGCTCCCGGGGCTCGCTAGCAGGCGGAGGTTGTGCCTCAGCTTCTTCAGCCGGAGTCTCCGGCTGCTGTGCGCGCAGGGATACGGGTAGCAATAGCGTCATGGCTATTACAGCGACTGGATAAATGGATCTCATTTCGTAAGCCTCGTGTTTTGTGTCCACAGGAACGACGAGCGACCCCCCATGCAAGTCCTGAGCCGGATGGAATAGATCAACGCGCAGCGCGGTTTTTCCGGGGTCGCCCTACGAGTCGTGCCGCAAGCGTCAAAGCGACGGCGCCAAGATATGCGCACCTTCTGCGTTTGAATGCACGAGTTGCACGAACCGAGTGACCACCAACCGCGTCAGGTTTGCGTTTGTCATCGTCTGTGCTGTGATTCCGGGCTGACAGAGCAATGGGAATATCAAGTTCATCTACGTTGCCGATCGTGTCGGTGGTCGGGCGATCCAATACGGGGAAGACGACGCTCCTCGAAGGTTTGCTTCCGGCTTTAAAGGAGGCGGGCTTGCGAGTCGCTGTGGTGAAGCATCATCATCACACCAGCTCGTTCGACACGCCTGGCAAGGACACTTTCCGATTCGCCGAGGCCGGAGCGGATCTCGTCGTAGGCGTGAGCCCTGTCCAGGTAGCAACGTTCAGTAGAGAATCGGGATCCGATGATCTCGACTCGGTAATCGCTGAACATTGTGTCGGTTACGACCTCGTGCTTACCGAAGGTTACAAGCGCGGCGCCTACCCCAAGATCGAGGTGCACAGGGCGGAGCTCAACAACGAGCTCCTCTGCGACTTTGGCGAGATGTTGGCGCTTGTCACGGACACTCACTGGGATGCCGACGTCCGACAGTTTTCACTCGACGATCACGTCGGACTGGCCGCGTTCCTCGCAGCGTGGTTGAAAAACGACTAGCCCAATAGCTTCATCAGCTTCGCAAAAGGGACTTATACTGTTCGTTGGGTACGCATGGGGTCAACGTGGGAAGGTGTAGGATGTAGAGCATGAAGGTCGTCGCCTCCATGGGAGCTGATTTCCGCCTCGGTGACGTGGCCGCCTATGCGCGCCGAGTCGAATCCCTCGGTTACGACGCGCTCTCGGTACCGGAAGCGAAGCACGAGGGCACCCTCGCCGCCTTCGCAGCCTTGGCTGCCACATCGCGTCTGCGCGTCAACACTGGCGTCCTCGTCGCGTTCGCTCGCAGCCCCATGCTCGCGGCCCAGGCCGCGTGGGACCTCCAGGACTTCTCCAACGGACGTTTCGTTCTCGGCCTGGGGTCTCAAATCAAGGGCAACGTGATCGGTCGCTTCGGCATGCCCTGGAGCCCACCCGCACCACGTATGCGCGACTACGTCGGCGCGGTGCGAGCCTGCTTCGCAACCTTCCAGAACGGCACACCCCTCGAGTTCGAGAGCGAGTCCTATACCCTCAACCGGATGCAACCCTTCTTCAACCCGGGACCTCTGGAGTGCGGCCCTCCCCCGATCCTGATGGGGGCCGTGGGACCCCTCATGACCCGAACCGTCGGAATGGTTGGCGACATGCTGCAGACTCATCCCACCAACAGCGAAGCGCGCTTTGTCCGCGAAGTCACACGGCCCGGGCTGGCAGAGGGGCGACAGCGCTCGGTGCTCGAAGGGCCTGTGAAGTTGGTGGCCGGCCCTTTGATCGCCACCGGCCGTGACCAGGCAGCAATCGATGTGGCGCTGAAGTCGGCGCGCGAGACCTTGGTGTTCACGCTGAGCACACCGGCCTACTGGCCTGTGCTCGAGTATCACGGCTGGTTGGAAGTGGGCCACCGCCTTCGCGACCTCACGCGGGCCGGTGCCTGGGGCGAGATGGACGCCGTCGTGTCGGATGAGATCATCGACACCCTGGTGGTGTCGGGCACCTACGACGTCATCGCCAAGCGCATTATGGCACAGTACGCGGGCCTCGCCGACAGCGTCCTCTTTCCCGTTGCTCCTGACCCTGCCAATGACGATGCAGCGCGCAAGGTCATCGAGGAAATTCAAGCCGGTTGAGGAGCTAGCGGAAGAAGCTCGAGGAAGCACGGCTGGTCCCCTAGAAGGGAATGCGCCCTTGTTTGCAGGGCGGTGCGCCTTAGGATCTTGCCGTGAGAAGCGACGCCGAACGAAACCCCAAGAGCGCAGAAGGCGACTGGTTCATCGACCAGCGGTGCATCAACTGCGCTGCCGCGCGGCACGTTGCGCCCGGTCTCATCGTGCGCCGGGGCGACCACTCCGTGTTCGACCGGCAACCGAGCACCCCAGGGGAAGTGCGCCAAGCGTGGTTGGCGGCGGAGCTCTGCCCTACCCGGTCGATCCGCACGGAAAGCCATCAGCGGCCGCCGCTAGGCGCCTACCCCCACTTGTTGGCCGAGGGCGTTTACCTATGCGGCCACAACGATCGGTCTTCCTTTGGGGCCCATTCGTATTTCGTTCCGCGAGCGAGCGGGAACCTGCTGTTCGACTCCCCGCAGTTCACGCGCAAGCTCGTCGGCCCGTTCGAAGGGATGGGCGGTATCTCGAAGATCATGCTGAGCCATCGCGACGACGTCGCGGACGCTGAGAAATGGGCCAAGCAATTCGATGCCGAGGTTTGTATTCACAGCGACGACCAGAGCGCGGCGCCATTCGCCTCTCGCATTCTCGAAGGAAAATCCGCCGAGCAGCCAACCGACCTCGGCGACGGCCTCATCGCAATCCCGGTGCCAGGGCACACCAAGGGGAGCGTCGTGTACTTGCTCGACGAAGCCCATCTGTTCACCGGCGACTCCCTCACCTGGGACTACGAGCGAGGTGAAATGCGCGCGTTTCGCGACGCCTGTTGGTACTCGTGGTCGGCCCAGAAAGAGTCACTGACCGCCTTGGCAGAGTACCGCTTCAATCAACTCTTCTCTGGCCATGGCCGATGGAGCCCTTGGAGAGATCAAGATGAGATGCGGGTGCTCTTACTGGATCTGACCGAACGGATGTAGTTCCACAGGGCAGCAGGCACAAAGGGGGACGGACCGACTTCGGCGCCTTGGCGTGTCAAGGCCGCCGAAAGTGGAGATAGTAGTTCTGTTGGAGCAAGTCAGTCTCGGATTCGAGCACGAACCCTGCCTGACTGACCTCGTCGATCACCGTCTGCTTATCGGCACGGACATGCTTGAGAATGGCAGGGAGGGACTCACCCTCGATGCGCTCGAAGTCGATGAGCACCAACGTGGCCCCCGGTCGCAACGTCCGAAACAGTGAATGCATGTAGGTCTGCGGGTACTCGATGTGATGGTAGGTGTCGCACATGAACGCGAGGTCGACGGAGGCGGGGTCCAACGTCGTCGCCCGCTCCGCTCCTTGAACGACGGTGACATTGGTTAGCTGCTCCGCCTCTACGCGCTCCCGAATCCGATCGAGAAAGGCCGGCACGATGTCCACGCTAAAGACAGCGCCCTTATCCCCGACGCGCTTGGCAATCTCAGCAGTGAACAGGCCTGTGCCGGCGCCTATGTCGGCGACGACCATTCCCTCCTGAAGGCCCATCGCGTGGATGATCTCGTCGCGATGCTGAACGACTTCGCGACGCTCGCCCTCCAAAACGCCGGTGTATCTATCGAGCGCATTGGGCTGAAAGTAGGGCGCGTTGATGCCTGGTCGAACGCTCGACTCGTCGACCACGGGGCTCAGGGCAGCACGGGCCGGCTCCTCGGCGCCACTGGACGGCGCTGGGGCCATCGGTTCGCTCGCCGTGGCAGCACAGCCCAACGCCAAAATCACGGTGGCGCCAATCCACCAGCTCCGTACTCGAGGCAACTCCATGTGGGACATTCTCACTTTGCGGAATCGTAGGACACGAACGATTGCATCCGTGGCGACGGCGCCTTTCGACGGGCACTCGACTTCTTACCCATGCTCCGTGAGCGCGGCATCCGAGCCCCTGTGATGATTACCCTGACGCGAGATAACATGGATCAGATCATCCCGGTTGGTGAGCTGCTGCGCGACCGCGCTGACCGGGTCACCTTCAACCGTCTCTCTCAGGTCGGAGAGGGTGCGGCGCTCGCGTTGCCCGACATCGAGGAGTACGGTCGATTCATGGTCGACTACATGGTGGCACGGGAGTCGAATCCCACGCTCGGCTATAAGGACAACCTCTTCAACATCATCCGACACGAACTCGGCATGAAGCTTACCGGCGGATGCACCGGCTACGGCTGCGGCGCGGCTTTCAATTTCCTTGTGCTCCTGCCGAACGGCGATGTACACGCCTGCCGCAAGTTTCCCTCCCCCCTGGGAAACATCCTCCTGTCGACGTTTGGCGAGATCTACGACTCCGACGAGGCAGCGCGCTACCGCCGAGGGTGCACCGACTGCGACGGGTGTCCCATACGCGCCAAATGCGGTGGCTGCCTCGCGATCACCTCGGGGCACGGGCTCGATCCGTTCAAGCAGCGCGATCCGCACTGCTTCATGTGAAGCCCCGCGTAACATTGCTCGTTCAGTCGCTGCCAATCTCGGCCGGATCTTTTTCTTTCTTCAAGAGAGCGGTGTTCTCGAGTACGAGAACCAGTTCGCCAGTTTGGTTCGTGACTTCGTTTCGGAACGTCACGATTCCAAGGTGCGGCTTGCTGACTGATGATCTTCTTTCAATGACGGTACTCTTGGATTTGAGCTCATCGCCTGGCCTCGCTGGTGCCTTCAACTGCATGTTGTTGAAGCCAAGCGCACTTACGGCTGCTACTCGATCTTCTTCGTTGGCAGTTTCTATGTTCCAAAGACCAATGGCTATCGCGAACAGGTGCGCAGAGGACGCGACAAGCCCTCCAAACACTGAGTCCTTTGCGGCTTCTGGGTCAACGTGAAATGGCTGAGAATCCCACCTAGTGCCGAATTCGATGATCTCCTCCTCGGTGACGATGTGCCTTCCCGGAGCGTCTTCTTCTAGCCCTAGCGCGAAGTGCTCAAAATATTTCATATCTCCTCCAGAACATACCCGGTACGCGAATGGAACCAGCGACCTTATCAGCTTGCAGTCAGAATGAGATCGAGAACTCGCGTCCACCCACCCTGGTGGTGGTCGCGGGCCTCATCGTTCGGGAATCCAACACTCCACCGTCACGTCCGATCAAACGTCATCGGCAGCCGTATCCTTCCCTCAGAGCTCGTCCTCGAAGCACACCGCCTCGATGTTGTGCCCTTCTGGACTGAGCACGAACGCGGCATAGTAGGCAGGGTGGTACTGGGGGCGAGTGCCTGGGTCCCCGTTGTTCTCTGCGCCACCCAGAAGGAGCCCTTACGACCCATGCCGAATCCGACGAAGGCAACGGTGCCACCCTGCTCGGCACTCACTCGAGCGACGAGCTCCTGAGGGACTACATCCACTTCAGGCAGCCAGCGAGCGCCCCACGTGCAGTCCCATCGCGTAGATGGACAGCTGCGGCGGCACCCCAATCGACGACGGGAACAGTGATCCATCCGCCACCCACAGGTTCTGCAGGTGGTGGTGCTTTCCGTCGCTGCCCACCGGCGCGCGCTGCGGATCGTCCCCCATCGGAACCGAAGCCATCGGGTGCACCGCCACCACGTCCAGCTCGCCCTTCTCGATGGGCATCGTCTTCAGCCACTCCAAGTCGTCGCGCGGTTCCAGCACGATCGGCACCCGCGACGGAATCAGCACCCGCTTGGCCCCCGCCGCGAACAGCGCCTTGGCGCTCGCCCACAGCCCCAGCGAGAGCTCCGCCCGGTCGGCCTCGTCGGGCCAGTATTCGATGGACAGACCCAGCTTCCCGTTCGGCCGCACCTTGCCCAGCGTCAGGTCGTGGATCATCGCCGTCACCACGCCGAGGTGGGGGTAGCGCTCCATCAGCGCCCGGTGCGTCGCCCCGTGGCCCGGCACCATCGTCGCCGTCCCCACCGGATGCGCAAAGGCCGGCAGCACCCACACGCGGTGGCCGTCGGGCTCGTCCAACTCGAGGAACTCCGTGCACTCGTAGGTTTGCGGAATGCCCTCCCAGGCCTTCACCGGCTCTTGGAAGTCGCCCGCGGCGATCACCGCTGGGTGAATGCGTAGCGTGTTCCCCGTCTCCCCGGACGGATCGTGTACGCCCGAGCGCAGGAGCAGCGCCGCGGTGCCGGTCGCCGACGCCGAGAGACACACGCGCTTGGCGGTGATCTCCACCTCACCCACGACCTGGCGCGTCACCGGATCGATCGCGACGGCCTCCACGCCCCGCGCCGCGCCGCGCTCATGCACCACCCGCACCGCCACGCAGTTCGACAGCACCTCGCCGCCTGCCGCCAGCAGCCGCGGCAGCAACACCTTGAAGGCGTTGTTCTTCGCGTTGTAGCGGCACCCTACCTCGCAGAAGCCCGAGCCCAGGCAGCCGGAGCGGTTGTGGGACAGCCCGCCGCCCTTCCACCCCAGCTCGCTGCAGGCCTTTTCCAGCAGCAGGTTGTGCCGGTTCCACTGCTCACGCGGGACGGCATTGACGCTCAGGAGTTGCTCCAACTCCTCGTATAGCGCGGTCCACCGCGAGGCCGGCAAGTGGCTGAGGCCCCGTGTGTGCGTCCACTCGGTACGAATCGCCTCTGGGATGCGCTTGATGAGGTTGGTGTTGTGCAGCGTGGATCCCCCGATCCCGCGCCCCTGGTGGATCTTCACCGCGCGATCCGCCGAGGTCCGGCTGCCGCCGTCCTGCAGCAGCTTCGGGAACATATGCTCCTCGCGTTGCGACATGTCCTTCGGCATCAGGTACTCGCCGCCCTCGAGCACCAGCGTGCGCACGCCGGCCTCGGCCGCTGCCATCGCCGCGGCCATGCCTCCGGCACCGGAGCCCACCACCACCAGATCGGTGGACAGCTTGAGCGGCAGCGCGCGTGTGGAGGCGTCGAAGATCACGTCGGCCCTCCCGCGCTCTTCGGAGCCGCGCCCGACGGCGCCCGGAAGCTCTCGTACTTCGCGTGGTCGTTCTCCGGCCCCAGCGCCGCCTTTGGCCACGGTCCCGCGTAACCGATTCCGCGCCAGGCGGCCGCGTCCTGGTACACGCCCATCAGCACCAGATCCCGCAGCCCCCGGAAGACCTGGGCCATCAGCCCACCCCGTGCGTTCAGCGAAAGCAGGAAGGCCTCCCGCGCGTCCGGCGGTAGGCTGGTGAAGCGGGACAGCCGCAGGCCCAGCGGCGTCGTTCCGTGCTCCACGAGCGCCAGCAGTTGGTGAATCTCTAACCGCAGTGCCTGCGGCATCGTCACGAGGAACCGATCCACGTTGGCCGCGACCACCAGCCCATCGACCCTCGACACGCCCGCCAGCACCGGCGTCGCCGCCGCCAGCACGTGCGCTTCCCAGCGCGTCAACACCGCGCCCGTCCAACCGGGAAGCGCCGGGTAGCCCGTCACCCGCGCCGCCGCCACCGCGCCCAGCGCCGCCAGCCCACCGCCCAGGACGACGCGCCGGCCTACGCGCACCGGGGACGCCGCTCCATCGATGCGCGTGTTCAGGCGCGCCGGCAGCTTCTCGCGCCAGTCGGGCGCGTGAGGCAAGGGGCCTTGGCGCGCAGTGCTCCAGAACAGCACCCGCGGCAGCGCTCGCCCCGATGACGCGTCGGCCAGCAGCGCCGCGAAAGCCTTGCCCGTGTACACCGCTTCGATAGGCACGCCCTCCTGCCGAAGCACCTCCACCGCCGCCAGCGACTGCGCGGTGGGAATGCCGTAGCCGGCGCCTAGCTGGCCGCGGACGATGTGCACCGGCACGGCCTGCTCCGCCTTCGCGGGCACACCATTCGCGCTCAGCCACCGGGCAGCGGCGGCCACCTGCGAGCGGACGGTCCGCGCGGAGGTGAACAATCGCTCCACCGTCGCCACGGCCCGCACCTCCGTCTTCACCCCCGCCAAGCCCAGCCCCAGCGCGAGGCCCGCCGCCGTCCCGCCTGTGCCCAGCGCGCAGTACACGACGTCGGGCGCCTCCAGCACGCCCTGGCGAATCTGCTCCGCCAGCTCGAAGCCCGCTCGCGCCACACCCGCCACGCCAGGAGGCAGCGTGCCGCCGGGGGGAATCACGGGCACGCCGTCGACGTGCGCCGAAGTGAGCAACCCGCGGCGCCGCAGCCCCAGCTCGATGCGGGAGCCGTAGTAGTGCAGCGTCGTCGGGCCGGAGGCCACGAACGCCAGGTTCTCCAGCACACCGTTGGAGAGGGGCTCGAAGAAGAGGTGCGCCTCCAACCGGCGCCCCAGCGCCTGCGCCGCCGCCGTACAGGCCGCCAGGTGCGACGAGCCGATGGCGCCCAGGGATGCCCAGGCCGGCGCGTCGCTAAAGGGCGCCGTGGCCAGCAGCACGTCCAGCTTGCGCGCCTTGTTGCCGCCGTGAAGCGCGTCGAGCTGATCGTCTCGCTTCACCGTCAGTGCGTCCAGGCGCAGGTGCTTCGCCAGGCCCGGCAGCGACGTCACCGGCGACGGCGTCTTCACCCACTTGAGCGAAGGCAGCGCGGCGAGCTCGTCGGACAGGCCCATCGCCGCGTGACCTAGCACGTTGCGCCGGTGCTGGCACCGAGACGTTCAGACTGCCAACCGCCCTGCCCACTCCGAGGATTGAGATGCCGAAGGAGCGTCCGGTGAATGTTTGGGCGCATCGGCGCTGAGCCTTGGAACTCCCTACTGTTCGAGTTGTAGCCATTCGGCGAGCGGCACGCGGAGCTGGCGAACCCGGTCCGCGTGCTGGGGGGCCACGTCGGTGCGTTCGCCTGGGTCGGACGCCAGATCGAAGAGCTGACAGTAGTCTCGCTCGAGATGGCAAATCAGTTTTTGATCTCGTACAACGACCATCGCTTGGGTTTGGCGAAAAGTGCTGGATGTGCGGCGCGAAATGGTCGCCAAAACGGGCGCGTCTTCAGCGCCCACTTGGGGGACGATCCTGGGGTCAGCACTCGGACCGGCGGCCGCCAAAACCAGCGTGGAAAACAGGGCTGTAATCGGGACCGGCCTGGCAATCCGGCGCGCAGGAGTGCCCGGGATGTACACGATGAGTGGAACTCGCACCAACTCTTCGTAGAGAGCGTGCCCGTGTTTGGTACCACCATGCTCGCCAAACTCTTCACCGTGGTCCGAAGTCACGGCAATGATGGTACGCGGCCTGGTGCGACGAACATGGGCAATGAGCCGACCGACTTCGTGGTCGACCGCTCGAATCTTCTCTCTGTATTGACCAATGCCCGCGGGGTATTCGTGCGGCCCCATATAGTGTATCCAGGTCAGCAACTTCTGGTCCAATGAGGTCTGGCTGGCGAGGAACGAAAGTGTCCGATCGGTTTGCGCTGGGTCGGTCGGTCGCTCTCCCCACAACTGATCGAAACCAAACTTTCTATCACCGTAGCTCTTGACCGTTTGGTGGCCCGGCGGAAAATAGCCGTCGCGAACGAAGGCCGTGGTGTTGTACCCAGACCGTGCCATCACGTCAGCGATGGTTGGATGCCCCTGGCTCTTGCCCATCCGCGCGAGAACACAAAAAGGCATTCCCAACACCAAGGAAGGCAGCGCACAGGCGGTGTAGGGCGAAGGCGTGTACGCCCGTTCGAACACAAGGCTCTCGGCCGCCAGCGCGTCCAGGTGTGGGCTCAGCGGTGTGGGATTGCCGTACAAGCCCAGGTGATCGGCCCGCAAGGTATCGATCGTAATGATCAAGATGTCGGCTCCGAACCCGGCGGTCAGGGTCCTGGGGTCGACCAGGGGTGGACTGGGCCGGTCCACCGCGCCGTGTAGCCTCACCACGGTAGCAGTTGGAATCACGTCGTTGTGGCGTCTCGGCTGCAACGACAACCGCCGCCCCATATCCAAGAGCGTCGCTGCCACCGTGGAATGCTGGTAGATCACCGCACGAACTGGGGCCGATGCCGCCTTACTGGCGTGGTTCAAGGAAACCGCTCCCAACGTAGTGCCCAGGATCAAGACACAAACTGCGGCGACATCTCGTCGTCCAGTTGGCAGCCACTGGCGAGCCTTACAGGTAGAGATCGCAAGGACAGCGAGTGCGCACTCCAGGACGACAAAAACCCCAACCTGCAACGTCACATGAAAGAATCCATAGAAGTGCACCAAGATGGTTTGATCCATCAGGTAGAACACGAAGGCGAGCCCGGCCAGTCCTGCCACCATCGGGTACACAACGCGCCGGCGCCGCCACGCGGGTCTTGCTTGGATATTTTCCGCAGCGTGAAAGATCAGCCAGACAAAGGCATAAGCGCAGCCGACCAGGGACAAAACAGCGGCGACGGTCACCAAAGCAATCGCCGGTAGTGTGCGAATCCACGCTCCTGAGGTGGCCTCTACGCAGAACCACACAATCCCAGGCGTTAGCGCCACCACGTAGGGTATGCACCGCCAACTCAGCCGTGATCGTCGCCCGCTCGACCCAAGTTTATTGGCGACCGGTTCAAGTGCAGCAAGCACAAGGCCTTGGATCAAACCGACTGCAACGCCTGCCCCGAGAATGATTCCCAACAACGGCGGTGCGATGTTCTTGATTCCTCCCGCAGCGGAGAGGGACGATCGATCGACAACGTACAACCAGAGCACTTCGCCGCCGCCTATGCCCAACGCGGCAAGGACGCAACCAACACGCTGCCGAGAAGAACGAGCGCACCCGGATTCCGTTAGACACTAACCTCGCAGTATAGGGTGTTTGTGCTCGCTATCTCGCGCGCCAAAACCTACGGCACGCAGTCGACGTACACACGCACTCGTCCGGAGAGAACCGTCGTTCCGTCACAGTCCGTGAAACCATCGTCTGAGGCGGCGAAGAGGATGGAACATCTGCCCACGGACTCGCAACGCACGGTCGTCTCGACCGTCCCCGGGGTATCTACGAACTTGACCTCATCCGCGACGGGGCCGCAGTCGGAACTCATGACCGCTTCTACAATATCGAAGTCCGGGTCGAGCACCTCAGCCCAGACACTGACGAGGTTGCCGATGGACTGAGTCGCTGGCGTGACCTTGGCGCCCCTGAAGTACGGGCACCGGTTCTCGCCGCCCCAAACGCACTCCTCTGCCAGGCAGAGATAACCCGAGCCGCAGTGCCAATCCTCCGTGCACTCTGGCGGCGCCGGCACGCACAGCTCCTGGACGCAGATCTCGCCTGGGGCGCAATCGTCATCGTCTGTGCACTCGGGTCCCGGCACGCACTTGTTGCCCTCGCAGACCTCCGGAGCTTCGCAGTCATTGTCGCTCTCGCATTCTGGTCCGCTGCCGTCCACGCATCGTACCGCGAAGATCTTCTCGTCCCTGCAGTAGTCGAAGCCGTCATCGGAGATCCTGACAGCAACCGATTGGTCGCCCACGCTGGTGCAGGTGTAGGTCGTCGCGTCTGCGGTCGGGTTAGCGATGGTGCCGCCAGTGCCTGCCCAACGGTATTCGACCTCGTCACCTTCCCAATCTTCCGCTACCACGTAGAGGTGGATGTCGTTCCCGACCGAGGTCTGCAAGGGGGCAGCCACCGCGGTGATGATCTCGGCGCAGAAGTTGATCGACGCGTTGACACGGACGCCGCCGAGGTGATCGGGAGGGCCGCATCTCAACACCAGATACACGAGCGTGGTCTGGTTCATGACGACGTCGAACATCGCCACTCCAGCGCAGGTAGCCGACCCGTCCACGGTGGTCGCCTTCATTTCGACTTGGTAGTTCGTCCCTTCGGCGAGGCCAAAGACCTCGACCGAATACGTCGATCCCGGCGCGCTGGTGTCGATGACATCCTCGATGGGCTCGATACCGTTGCCGGAGATGCGGTACATCACCTCGTCGATGTTCGCGTCGCCTTTGAGGTCGAGGTCGA
>PVMK01123140.1_pt1 | contig 22865 bp, 21 predicted proteins | sample 1853481 | NCBI WGS metagenome assembly PVMK01 (sample SAMN08533507, study PRJNA380276) | Marine sediment metagenome, whole genome shotgun sequencing project. | reverse complement strand
GTTCGGAGACGCCGGGCATGTAGTCGCGTTGGTGAAATTCGATGACCTGGGCGGTGCCACCGATCTGCGATGAAGACATTCCGTCCCACAACGCGAGCAGAATGTGGCAATGGGATGCGATGAACACGCCGAGCCTGGCGTACAGAAGTTCCCTCTCGGTGCCTCTGTCGGTCAGCGGCTCTGGTGTGGGCCATTCGGGCACCTGGAATGGCACGCCCTGTGCCACCAGTAGTTCGAACTCGGCGCGGGAGTGAGGCTCTTCAAAATCCTCGAGGTACAGATCGCGGCGCATCGGCAGAGGAATCATCAGTCGTATGTTCATTTCCAGCGCGACGTGAGCGACCAACCGGTCGGCGCCCTCGGCCAGCGGGCTCAACAGTTCCAGGGACACACCCGGATAGCGCGTGCGGAGACTCTGAAAAAAATCTCGCACCCGCTGTTCGAGCAATGGCAGCTCCGCGGCGACCAGATCCCTGTGCCCCGTGACGCCGATGACGAGCGGTACCGGCAGCGCCGGGACGGGGTCCTCGGGCAGTTCTCGGTTGCCGGAAGCGGGGCTGTTTTCGAGGTTGACGCTTGCCATGTGGGCTAACGTGCTTGGGTGTTCTCGATATGGTAGCGCCGTCGGGTATCAATCAACCAGCGATCCAAGCGGCGGCGCAACGGTGGGAAATCCAGGCTCGTGATCGCGATCCCCAGGGGCAACATCCAGAATCCGAGGATGGGTAGAAAACCCAACACGCCGCCGACCATCAACGCGACGCCGACCAGTGTTCGGACCCCTGGCGGAAGATAGCGTTGCCCCCAACGCAAGGTGCGGTAGGTGGTGATCACCAGGCGGTGTTTCCAATGCCGCGCACGTCGTCGCGCCCGTCGGACGCGTTGCACACGTGGTGGTTGGTGTTCGGCCATAGGTTGCGGCACTACGCTAAACCATGACGGGGCTGTCGTCGGGTTCCTCGTGCCGATCGGGATTTGCGCGCCGGTTCAAGCCCGGGTCAATCGAGGTGAAATGATAGCGGCCGTCCTCGGCCAGGGAACGTTCGATTCGGTTGCGATGCATCAACAGATGCAGATGCGCGATGGCCTCGCCGAGCGCCATCATCATCTGGCGCGGGTCGAGTTTGCGCTTGAACAATACCGGCAACAGATCCTTTGCGACTGCCGGCTCGACGCAGTGTTCTTCAATCGCCAGCATGCGGTCTTCGTGGTGATCGACCAGCTCTCGAAGCCGCTCCCGAACGCCGTAGAACGGCAGGTTGTGCGCGGGCAACACCAGCGTGTCACTGGGTGTGCTCATGAACTTGTCATGGGACTCCATCCAGACGCGCAGCGGGTTGGCCTCCGGTTCGGTCGGGTGCACGCTGACGTTGGAAGTAATGATTGGCAGGATCTGATCGCCCGACAGCATGATGCCCAGGCTCTTGCAGTGCAGGCAGGCGTGCTCTGGCGAATGGCCCGACCCGACCACCACTGTCCAGTCGCGACCGCCAATGGTCAGCGCGTCGCCGTCCTCCAGGCGCTGAAAACCCGTTGGCATGGTGGGCATGGAGAAGCCATCGTCGGACCGCTTCTGCCACATCTGCTGCATGCGTTCGAGGTAGTCCCTTGGCATGCCGGCGCGCTGGTAGAAATTCGCTCCCAGCCAGCTTGAACTGCTCGAGAAGCCACCACCGCTGAATGCGCGGGCCTGGTAGTACTCGCCGTGAGTCATCAGCAACGGGCACTGAAAAAGGTCGGTGATCATTGCGGCGTTGCCAATGTGATCCGGATGCATGTGCGTGCAGATCACCCCCTTGACGGGTTTGCCGTGCAGTTCGTTCGCGAATAGCTCGTGCCACAGCGCCTGAACCTCCTTCAGAGGCAGACCGGTGTCGACCACGTACCAGCCGTCCTCATCGTCCAGCAGGTAGAGGTTGATGTGATTCAGCGATCCTCCGCCCATCGGCATGGTCAGCCAATGAACGCCGGGGACAATCTCTCGTGTCTCACCCGCCGTCGGGTGGTCCTGATAGGGGTATTCGAGGGTCATGGAGTGTGGACGAGCAAAACCACAGTATAGCAGCGGCACTGTTCGTGAATGGAATTGCGGGTAGTTGGTTGTGTTGGCTGTTTGCAAGCGGCGCTGGCAGGGGATAGATTCACGGGTTCACAAAAAAGCGGGAAGGGGACAGCGCATGGCCATGAACGTGAAGCCGGTGCCGGCAATTGACGATGAGATCAATGAGATCCGGCTGGCCACGGCCGAGATCGTCAACACGCAGATTCTGCCGGTGGAAAACAAGCTGTGGGGCTGGGTCTCCGACAGCGCCAACGCGCCGAATGAAGTCGTCGAGGAGGCGCGTGAGCTGCGTCATCAGATTCAGGACCGGGTTAAAAAGGAAAAGCTGTGGGCGCCGCATCTGCCCCGTGAATTTGGGGGTATGGGCCTGTCCTTCATGCAGCACGCGTACATGAACGAGGTGCTGGCATACAGCCCCGGCGCGTCCTCCCTGTTCGGGGTCGTGGCGCCCAACTCGGGGAACCAGAAAATTCTGGTCAAATACGGAACACCGGAACAGCATGAAAAATGGCTGAAGCCGCTGACGGACGGCACCATGCAGTCCGCCTTCTCCATGACTGAACCGGACAATGCCGGATCCGATCCGCGCTCAATCCAGACCCGCGCCGTACTCGACGGCGATGAGTGGGTGATCAACGGCCACAAGTGGTTCACCTCGAACGGCCATGCCGCAGAATTTTACATCGTGATGTGTCGGACGGCCGATGCAGAGGGCTCCGGCGGTACCGATACGATGACGCAGATCATTGTGCCGAGGAAAACGCCCGGCGTGAACATCGTCCGCGGCGTGCCGGTGTGGGGCAAGGCATCGAGCCATTGCGAGATCATCTACGATAACGTGCGCGTGCCGAAGGAAAATCAGTTGGGCCGTACCGGAACCGGACATCAGGCCGCCCAGGACAGGCTTGGCGCGGGTCGTGTATACCACTGCATGAACTCCGTCGGTTCGATGTGGCGAGCCTTCGACCTGATGGTGGACCGAGCCATGACCCGCGAGGTCCACGGTGGTGAGAAACTGGAGCAGAAGCAGTTCATCCAGGGGTTCATTGCCGACTCCTACATCGACATTCAGGCCGCGCGCCTGATGACGCTTCACTGTGCGGAGAAGATGGAGACCGGAGCGGACCCGCGTACGGACATATCGGCGATCAAGGTATTCGTTCCGGAGATGTACCATCGCGTGGTCGATCGCGCGATTCAGGTGTGGGGTGCGGCGGGCGTTTCGGGCGATCTGCCGCTGGCCAATATGTACCTCGGCGCGCGCACCTTACGCCTGGCCGACGGTCCCGACGAAGTGCATCGCATATTGATTGCCAAGAATGTGCTGCGCCGCTATCACGCCGGCGAAACCTGGGACTTCGGCAACTGATCGGACGTCTGGTCCCGTGTTCCCCACGGGGTTGGATGATAGAATGGCGGGATGGCTGCTCGTGAACGACCTCGGGACTTCTTCAGCCAGGCGGAAATCGCCGGGCTGATCGCCGTCTCGCCCTGGCACACGACTTGGTTGATCCTGCACTGCTGGGCGTCGATCATGCTGATCTGGGCGGCTTGCATCCTGTGGACCAATCCCTTGACGGTGCTGCTGGGGGTGATGCTGATCGGCGCCCGGCAGCTCGGGCTGGCCGTGCTCAACCATGATGGCGCGCACAACCTGCTGTACAAGAATCGTCGGCTGAACGATTGGGTGAGCGAATGGGTGCTCAACCGGCCCCTGCTCGGCGCATCGGTGGTGGCGTACCGCAACTATCATGTCGAACATCACAAGCACACCCAACAGGCAGATGACCCGGACCTGCATCTGTCAGCGCCGTTTCCGATCAGCCGTGATAGCTTCAAGCGCAAGATGATTCGTGACCTCACCGGCCAGACCGGCTGGAAGCAGCGCAGTGCCACCGTAAAAGGCGCGTTTGGTCGACCCGACCAACCCTGGTCCCAGCGTCTTTCGCGTGGGCTGCGACGAATGGGTCCAAACCTGGTGATCAACCTGATATTCCTGGCCGGGTTCGTCGCCGCGGGCCATTGGTATTTGTATTTCCTGCTCTGGGTGCTGCCGGCGCTGACCTGGGAGCCGTTCATCACCCGGGTGCGTAACATTGGCGAGCATGGTGCCGTACCGGACAACGACGATCGGCTTCGCAACACCCGCACCACCTATGCCGGCCTGCTGGAGCGCGCGTTCATCGCTCCTTACTTTGTGAATTATCACCTGGAGCACCATCTGCTGGTGTCGTGTCCGTGCTACCGGCTCAGGCGTACACACGCGCTGTTGCTCGGCAAGGGCTTTGGTGCGCGCATGGAATTGAAGCCGAACTACCTTGCAATGTTGCGTCACGCGACGACGCCTGCCGGACCCGGTCTGGCTTGATGCATGTAGCGCGGTCACTGCTTTGTGGAATGCGCGACCGGCGCGTAGAGGATGCGCGCCCAGCCAAGCTGTGGCAGTGTAGTGTTCATCGCGTCCACAGATGATGGCGATATTTGAAGCTAGCGGTTTTGACCAGGAGGAGATGGCTCGTGCAGTGTCCGAAATGCGATGGTGAGATGATCGTTAAGAACTACGGTCGGAAAATTTCCGTGAATCGGTGTGCGGATTGCATGGGTCTGTTTGCAATGCCGGAAGTGCTCCTGGAGATGAAGTCCGAGTGGATGTCCGAGGTGCTTGATGCTGGCGATCCCAAAGTCGGTCGCAAACTGAATGAAGTCGAAGACATCGATTGCCCGAATTGCAGCGCGAAGATGGACAAAGTCGCGGACGAGAAGCAGACCCATATCTGGTACGAACGCTGTCCGGATTGCAGCGGTATCTATTTCGACGCAGGCGAATTTACCGACTGGAAGTACGATACGTTACTCGACAGAATCCGCGATCTCATACGCGGACGGCGGGACGGCTGAGACATCCGCTCCGGCGGTCCCGGACGCCCATTCAGACTATGCTCGGTCAATTCGTGAAACGATGCGCGAAGTAATCGAGTTTCCGGGTTCTGACGACGATTGGACGGCCGTCGAGTGCGAAGCAGAGGGTTGGCAGCAGAACCGCCTGGACGAAGTGCTCGAACTCGCGGAACGGTGTGGTAGCAGCGCTCTGCTGATTCTGCATCGCGGTCGCATCGTCGCGGAGCGCTATTGGAACGACGTGGCATCGGGGCTTGATGCGGCAGGTCGCGAAAGCTTCGCCCGACTCAGTCTGGCACAGGACAGATCCGGCCGTGCGATCGAAGATGTGGGGGCGATACAGAACTGCGTGACGGCGGTACTGCTCGCCAGCGCCCGTGACCGTGGAATCATCGATTTCAACCATCCGGTCCAGGAATACCTCGGTCCGGGGTGGAGCTCGGCGAGCCTCGATCAGGAGCGCGAGATTGCGATATGGCATCTGATGTCGATGACCAGCGGGTTGGATCATGAGTTGAATTATGCTGCCCCGGCCGGCGTTGACTGGCTGTACAACCCGCGCGCCTACCAACATCTTATTCGCCTCCTCGCACGCGGGAGCGGCCTTGATCCTGACGCGATGTTGCGTGGTTGGTTGGGAGATCGGATCGGCTTGGCCAATACCCGCTGGGTTGCTCGGGACTGGAGCGGTAGCACGGCGTTCATCGGTCTGGCGACGACCGCTCGGGATCTCGGGCGGTTTGCGCTGCTGATCCAGAACCGCGGCCGTTGGCGAAACGAAGAAGTAGTAAGTGCAGACGCGCTCGACGAGTTGTTGAACCCCAGTCAGACCATGAATCCCGCCTACGGTTTGTTGTGGTGGTTGAATGGCAGGGAATCGTTCGTGGTTCCGGCCGGCGGGCAACGTGTCGCCGGTCCGCTGCTTCCCGCCGCGCCGCGTGACCTGGTGCTTGGATTTGGAGCGCTGAACCGACAGTTGGCGATATCATGGGAGCAGGAACTGAGCCTGGTTCGTCTCGGTGCCTCCATTGCCGAGCCTGCCGGAGCGTTTGGAGCCATCTGGAGCCACCTGCGAGCGGCGCTACCCTCATAACGCCATTTGTTCGAGCCTCGTGTGTCGCCGATCACGTCCGTTGATCGGTATTCGCATGTCCAGGCATTGACACCCCTGAATGGCAGGCGTACGGTCCGCGCCCCTGTATACCTGTTGTTGAGTGTCATGCCGGAATCGAACTGGCAAAACAAGAACCTCCTGGCTGCGCATGCGCGGCTGGCCGTCCGTGTGCCGGTTGTGCATCCGTGCGGCACAGCGGCGTACGCCGGTGAATGTGACGCCGGATTCGTGACAAATATGACGATGACCACGTCAGGAGGACACGGCTCGAGGAACTGATCAGCGATAGAACAACACTACGCGACCAGCCCCGAAGAGCCACAAGCCTTCGGGGTTTTTTCGTTTCAGGGGCCTCTCTTTTTGGGGCAGGGGAAAACGCAAGTACAAGGTGAGCGATGTGAACGCAGCAACGTATCGACAGCTAAAACGCAACGAATCGCGGGTGATCACGCTGGCGTTCTTTCGGGTATTTCTGGTGATCATCCCGATTGCCGTGCCTTTCTTTCAAAGCCGCGGTTTGTCCATGCAGGACGTGTTCGTGTTGCAGGCGTTGTTCGCGGGCGTGGTGCTGATCATGGAGGTTCCCTCGGGCTACGTGGCCGACCTGATCGGCCGCAAGCGTGCGCTCGTTTTTGGCTGCGCGTTCGTTGGCATCGGGCACAGCTTCCTGCTGGTGGCGGATGGCTTCGCGACGCTGGCACTGTTCGAGATCTCACTGGGCATTGGTGCCAGCCTCGCATCGGGTGCGGATCTTGCGTTGCTGTACGACACCGAGCGAGCGTTGTTGCCGGACGATGGTAGGCGTCAACTGGCCGTCAGCCGGTTGTTCTCTACGCAAACGTTGTCGGAAGCGGTCGCGGGCATCGCCTGCAGCGTGTTGCTGTTGTGGTCGATGCAGGCGGTGATATACGCGCAGGTGCTGGCCGGCTGGATCCCAATTATCATTGCGCTTGGATTGGTCGAGCCGCCTGGTGAACGCCTCTCCTCCGACTCGCACGTCGCCAACCTGAGTCTGATCGTGCGACATCTGCTGCGTGACAACGCTCTGCTGCGGTTGATATTCCTGACCTATTGCGTGTGGAGCCTGACCACGTTCTACGCGGTGTGGATGCTTCAGAAACTGTGGGAGCAACAGGGTATCGATCTGCTGTGGTTCGGTTACCTGTGGGCAGGACTGACGCTGATCGCGTCTGTCAGCGGCAGATTCGCGCACCAGGTCGAAGAGCGTATCGGCAGTTCGCTGCTGCTGGTACTGGTTGGCCTTGGGCCGGTGTTCGGCTATCTGGGGCTCGCCTGGTTTGGGCCGATCGGCGGTCTGCTTGCCAGCGCAAGCTTCTTCGCAAGCCGCGGCTTCGGTCTGGTCATGCTCAAGGATGCCTTGAACCGGCGGGTTCCGGGCCAGTTTCGCGCCACAGCGAATTCGTTGGCCAGTTTCGGATTTCGCGGCAGCTTCGTGCTGACGGGTCCCTGGGTGGGCTATGTCCTCGACCTGTGGGGTATGCAGACGACGCTACTGTTGCTCGCCGCCGGTAGCCTGGTGATCTTCGTGACGCTGGTTTTGCCACTGATGTTTGCTGCCCGCTCATCTGTCCTGCAAGAGCGTCAGCAGGAGCAACGGCAAGGGCAGCAACAGGTCGATGCCGGCTCAGTTGAGGTTGACGACCTGGATGGGCTCGACGAGGCCGGGGCGAACTAACGGGCCTGAACGCTTGCGTTCGTACTTGCGTGCCGGGGTGTTGATGATGTCCTCCAGCTCGCCGGCCGCCAGTCCGGTGTCGACCCGCTCGTGTGGCACGTCGCCATACACGGTGTTGCGCTGTGCGGGTACTCGATCTGCGCCTTCGATCATTGCGATCATTCGCTGGGGCGAGGTCTCCTGGCCGTGAGCCGCGCCCGCGGCCCGGGTAATGCTCTCGTTCATCAATGTGCCGCCGAGGTCGTTGCAGCCTGCATTCAGACAAGCAATGACGCCCTCGTGGCCCATCTTCACCCAGGACGCCTGGATGTTGGTGATGTAGGGATTGAGCGTCAGGCGCGCGACCGCGTGCATCAATACGGCCTCGCGGAAGGTGGGTCCTTTGCGGGCCTTGCCCTTCAGGTAGAGCGGGGCCTCCATGTGGACGAATGGCAGTGGTACGAACTCCGTGAAGCCGCCGGTGCGCTTCTGCAGATCGCGTACCCGAATCAGGTGCCGCGCCCAGTGCTGCGGTTGGTCGACGTGGCCGTACATGATGGTAGCCGTGGTGCGGATCCCCAGCTCGTGCGCAGTCTCCATGACGCGCAGCCACTGCTCGGTGTTGATCTTGTCGGGGCAGATGATGTCCCGGACTTCGTCGTCCAGGATCTCCGCCGCGGTACCGGGCAAGGTATCGAGCCCCGCGTCCACAAGCTTGCGCAGGTAGCGATCCAGCGGCAGATTGGCGGTCTCCGCGCCCTGCCATATCTCCAGCGGCGAGAAGGCATGGATGTGCATCTCCGGGGTCACCCGCTTCACCGCCTTGGCGATCTCGACGTAGGTTTCGCCCGTGTACTCTGGATGGATACCGCCCTGCATGCAGACTTCGGTAGCGCCACGCGCCCAAGCTTCCTCGCAACGCCGCTGAATTTCCTCGTGGCTCAAATCGTAGGGCCTGCCGCGCAGGTTCTCCGACAGCTTTGCCCTTGGAAAACGCGCAGAACTGACACTTGAAAGTAGCAGATGTTGGTGTAGTTGATGTTGCGGTTGACCACGTAGGTGACGCGATCGCCATTGTGTTGGGCGCGCAGCGCATCGGCGGCTTGAACCACGGCGCTGAAATCGTCGCCCCTGGCGCCGAACAGCCGGACGATATCCGCTTCGGACAGATCCTTCGCGCCCTCGACACGCTCCAGAACGGCTCGCAAATCGCTTGATACCTGAGCCGGTTGGTTGGTCACGGCCTCCAGAACGTTCTGGGGCGGCGATTGCTCATCGCCGGGGCACCACGTGTCGATGCGTGGAAATCCTTCGGCATCGACCATGTCCGCCAGGTGGGTATGCATTCCCGGGTCGACCCAGGTGCTGAAATTTCGTGCGTAAGCGGGATAAATCGTCAGACGTTCGTGCAGATGTTTGCCGGCATTGGCGGTTTCACGGCTCAATTCGTCGAGATGCGGCCAGGGCGCTTCCGGGTTCACGAAGTCCGGGGTCACTGGAGACACGCCGCCCCAGTCGTTGATCCCTGCGGCAACGATCTGCGAGAGCACGCCCGGACTGAGGTTGGGCGGAGCCTGAACGCTCATCAGTGGGCCGAACACGATTCGGGCGACGGCGATGGTCCAGAGCAATTCGTTGAGATCGGGTTCGGGTGCGTGCGCCATTTTGGTGTCTGGCTTGGCGCGGAAATTCTGGACGATAATTTCCTGAATGTGGCCGTGGCGTTGGTGTACCTCGCGGATCGCCAGCAGAGCTTCGATGCGTTCGCGGCGTGTCTCGCCGATGCCGATCAGAATTCCGCTGGTGAACGGAACCTTGTTGCGCCCGGCCAGTTCCATCGTTTCCAGACGCACCGCGGGGTCCTTGTCCGGGGAGCCGTAGTGCGGCATTCCTTTCTCGGTCAGACGCGTCGATGCGGACTCGAGCATCATGCCCATCGAAGGCGAGACCGGTCGCAGCATGTCCAACTCGGCCTGGGTCATGTTGCCGGGATTCAAATGCGGCAGCAGTCCGGTTTCCTCGAGCACTCGCTGCGCGGCGTGATGCAGGTATTCGAGCGTCGTGCCAAAGCCCATCTCCGCTAGCGCTTCGCGCGCGGCTTTGTAGCGTAACTCCGGCTTTTCGCCGAGCGTGAACAAGGCTTCCTTGCAGCCCGTTGCGGCGCCACTGCGGGCAATCTCCAGGACCTCATCGATGGTGAGAAATGGAGCCTTCAGTTTTTTGGGCGTCTGCGCAAAGGTGCAGTAATGGCAGACGTCCCGACACAGGTGGGTGAGCGGAATGAACACCTTTCGGGAATAGGTGACGACATTGTGAAAACCACGATCGCGCACGCTTGCGGCGACGTCGGCAAGCAGGCGCGTGTCCTGTTCGCCGGCCAGCGCCAGGGCCTGTTCGTCGCTGGGTAGCTGGCCCTCGAGCGCCGCGTCGAGGATGGCGGCGATACTGTCAGTCATTGGAACTCCGGGATTGCCTCTTGGGAACGCGTCACACTGTCACTGATTGCGCGCCAGGCCCTTGATCACAGGGCATTCGAGCCATTATGCGGTTGCCTCAATCGAGATGCTATACCGCTTGTTTCTAAGTATGTGCGGGTCTGACACGGTCCAGATCGGTCAAGAAGCTCGTCCAGATCCAGCGGCGTGTCGATATCGAGCGCGAAATTCTCGTTGCGGACGATCTGCGGTGCAGTGTCGATGGCGTAGGCCGCCTCGACATGGGGCTTGAAGCTGTGCCCATCAAATTGATAGCGGATCAGGTTGGGTGGGGTCGATATGATGCAATTGGTGCCGTCGCCAATAGCATCTGGAACCAGCGTCAGACGTTGGTGCTGAGACAGCACCTGGTCGATATCGGTGCCACGTACCAGTGGCATGTCGGCCGGCAGAATCATCGTTGCGCTGGCGCCGTGATTGGCCATCAGGTATCCGCCAGCCGCCTGTACGGCTTCTGAGAGGTCTGCGCCTGGTGGCTCCGCGAACAATTGTGCGGAGTAATGCGCTGCGATGGCGGCCGCTTCGGGTTCGCGCGAGACCAGCAGCACCCCTGCCAGACCCGAGGCTTGTGCCAGGGCAGACAGCACATCGCCGACCATCGCCGCGACCAGACCCTTGCGTTCGGCTGGACTGAGCACCTCGGCGAGGCGTTGTTTGGCGTTGACGAATCTCTTGAGCGGTACGACGGCCCACACGGTGGTTACCTCAGCTCAGTTTATCGATGAATTGCAGGGCGTCGCGCGCCAGCGCCACGCGATCGTCCAAACTTACCATGACCGTCTGGGTGACGACAGTCGCCAACCCGAGCGCCTGAACTTCGCCTTCGAGGGCTCGATCGGCTTCGTCCAGGATGAATCCATCGACCCAGGAACGGTAGTAACGCGCGATTTCCACTGCAGTGTTGGGAATGTCGAGTTCTTGCATCATCTTTGCGGTGGGTCCCTTGACCGCTGCGCCAGCTACAATGGGGGATACCGCGACCACGGGTACCTGCAGATTGGTCAATGCTTCACGCAGTGGCGCGACTGCAAGGATCGGGTCGATGCTCAGGTAGGGGTTCGAGGGACAGACGATCACGCCGGCGAGCGCCGGGTCGCGCAGCGCCTCGCTCAGCAGCGGGCTCAGCCGGGCCTGCTCGGCACCATCGAAGCGGACGCCGGTGACCGCAGGCGCGCACCGATCGCGTACGAAGTAGTGCTGGAATGCGAGCTCGCCCTGTTCGGTGGCGAGGGTGGTACGTACCGGGTCGTCGGTCATCGGCAGAATCCGATGGCGTACTCCCAGCGCGCCTGCCAACTCGCCGATTACCTGGGTAAGGTCCATTCCGGCCGCGAGCCGCCGGGTGCGTTCGACATGCATGGCGAGGTCACGATCACCGAGCTTGAACCAATCCTCACCGCCGAGTTGCGACAGCGCCGCCATGAATTGCCAGCTCTCACTGGCGCGGCCCCAGCCGGTTTCGACATTGCTCAGTTCGGCCAGTGTGTATACCAGCGTGTCGATGTCAGGGGAGATATGCAGCCCCAGGTGAACGAAGTCGTCCCCGGTGTTGACGATGAAGCCGAGCTGGTCGGAATTCAGCATCCGGCTCAAGCCAAGCGCCAACTTGGCGCCGCCTACGCCGCCCGTGATCGCGAGGTAGTGACGGTCGCTCATGTCAGCGAAACAGGTCTTCGTCGAGCGGCCGATAGAGGTCACTCGCTCGCGCTGGGCTGTCTTCCGGTTCGAACCCGCGTACCAATGCCATCGGCGTGCGCTCGGTGGTTTCGCCCATCAGCAGAGTCGCTGTGGCGGCGATGGCGTCGACCCGGTTGATCAGCGTTACTTTGAGTTCGCGGCCGAACAGATCTGCGCCGCCAACGTGATCGTCAAGTACGGTAATACCCGAGCAGCCGATCGCGCAGCCGATGGTACCGAGGCGCCAGGGACGATTCATGCTGTCGGCGATGATCACCCCCAGCTCGACGCCCGTTGCCTCGCGTAGCGCAACACGCAAGTTTGCGGCAGATGTGTCGGGATCCTCTGGCAACAGCAACGCCGTCTCGCCATCGGCATGGGAGATGTTCGATTGATCGATGCCGGCGTGCGCGCCGACCATACCCAGCCGGTGGCGCATGATCAGCACGCCCGGTTTCTTGCGCAGCAGATCGCTGGATTCGTCGAGGATCAACTGGACCAGACGGGGATCCTTGTCCGTCTCTGCGGCCAGTTCGATGGCCCGGGCGGTGGGCTCCACGTCGTCCAGCTTGATCAGTTGCCCCTCTGCTTTGGAGACGACTTTCTGCGCGACGACGAGAATGTCACCGGCCTGGAAGCTCAGCTGTTGGTCGGCCAGGGCCGCCAGCGTCAGCGCCGCGAGGTCGTCACCGGGCTCAACCATCGGCAAACCCGCCAGGGGACGTATGGTCAGTTCAGCAGGCATGACATCAACGGGGAATCAGTGGTCGTCCTGACCCACGATCCTGATTCCCGAATGGGAAATGTCGTGGCGGCGATTGATCTGAATGAGGATTGAGGTGAGCGCCTCGGCCGCGGCCGCGTTCTCGATCGGACCCTGCGTGCCAGCCGTTCATGCCGGCCTGCTCGATCAGCTCGATGACGGTTTCCCGGGCGGCCTTTTTGTTGCCTGCGACCAGCACGTCACATTCTATCTTGACGTCCTTCTGAAGCAGATGGGCCGCGACATTCTGAAACGCCGAGACCACCGCCACCTCGTCGCCGAGAAAATCCTGGGCTCTCTTGCCGGCAGATCCTTCGGCGGGCAACTGCACGGTACCGACCTTCGGGGGTACCAGGGGAACGCTCACGTCGATCAGGATCTTACCGCTTAGCGCGGCTTGCACCGACTTGAGGGTGGAAAGCTGATGTTCGAATGGCACGGTGAGCACGACGATATCGCCGGCAGCAGCAGCGGCGGGGTTCTCCATCGCGTCGGCCGGCGTTTCCGGACTGATCGCTTTCAGTGCGGCCACAGCGGCGTCGGCCTTCTTCTGGGTCCTGGAACCGATCACGATCTTGTGACCGGCCTTCGACCAGCGGATCGCCAGTCCAGTGCCCAGATCGCCGGTGCCGCCGAGAATGGCGATGGTGTGCTGTTCAGGCATGGTAGATGGTCCCGTTCGCGCAAAAGCGGGCGATTATAGCGAAACCCGCGTGCCGGACACCCCTCGTGTTCGTGAGGTTCGGCCCGGGACAGCCTTGGGCTCGCCAGTGGCTTGCCAGTGGCTCGCCAGGGGCTGTTCAGCTGACGTCCTGACGCCAGACCTGCGGCGGTTCACCCGAACTCATCGCCCCCACCGACCGGATTTCCATGCGCCACGGGGTCAGTTTCAACGCCCCGAAGTTCGGATCTTCGGCCGAGGGCCAGAAGGCGACAGGGTCATAGCCGACCGGCTCGGGTGTGGTCTTCAGCAGATTCCACAGGTGGTCTTTGGCCGCCTGATCGTCCGCCCACTCCGCCTTGCACTCGGCCTGTACCTGCTCGTGCTGTTGATCCCAATAGCTCAACGACACGAACGGGTTGTTGGCGATGTGTTTCGCCTTGTGCGATTCGCGGCCGGTTGCTATCCAGCCGGTGGTGCCGTCCCAGACTGGATGCAGAATGCGGGATCGCGGCCGGTTCTGGCGGTCCATGGTGGTAACCGTGCACCAGACCACCCGCTGTGTGGTTTCCTTGAATTTGTCCTCAATCTCGGCAAACGACGCAACGTCCATTGATGTCTCCTATCCCCGATAAATTCCGAACGGCCGATTGTGGCACCGCCGGCCGTAGCAGGCTACCGCTTGACGGTGTCGGACATTGCTGTTGGTATGCGCAGCCTTTCGACACGGACCACTCTGGGAGGAGCAGCCATGCGAATTGGAATTATGATTGGTGCGGATGGCGCCACTACGACCATCGATCAGGTGATCGACATCGCCGTACAGGCCGAGGCGAGCGGTCTGGACAATGTGTGGATGGCGAACATTTTCTCCTTCGACGCCATTTCCACCCTATCGCTGATCGGTCAGAAGACCGAGCGAATCGGGCTTGGCACCGCCGTGACGCCGACTTATCCACGCCATCCAACCGCCATTGCGCAACAGGCGCTGACCGCGGCCGCGGCCAGCAACAACCGTTTCTCGCTCGGCATCGGGTTGTCCCATCAGGTAGTCATAGAAACCATGCTCGGTTTCTCCTACGACAAACCAGCTCGTCATATGCGCGAGTACTTGAGCGTGCTGGCGCCGCTGCTCCGCGGTGAGGCGGTTACGCACAATGGCGAGGAGTATCGCGTGAACGGTATCCAGCTGGGCGTACCGGGAGCGGAGCCGCCGCCACTGCTGGTCGCGGCACTGGGTCCCGTCATGCTGAAGCTCACCGGCGAGCTTGCCGATGGCACGATCACCTGGATGGTCGGTCCCCGGACCATGGAAGATCACATCATCAAAAAGCTGTCGGCCGCAGCCACCGCGGCGGGTCGTTCAGACCCTATCGTGTGTGGTGGGTTCCCGGTGATCCTGACCACCAAGCCGGACCAGGCGAGAGAACAGATCGCTAAGGATTTGGTGATGTACGGGCAACTCCCCTCCTATCGCGCGATGCTGGATCGGGAGGGCGTTTCGGGACCAGCCGACATCGCGCTGGCCGGCGATGAGAACTATCTGCGAGGCGAGATCGACCGTCTGCGCAACATGGGCGTAACCGACTTCAATGCGGCCATCACGCCAGTCGAAGAAGGGGCCGCGGAGCGAACCCTGGAGTTCCTGACCAGCCTGAGCTGATCTTCAGGCGGCGCGCTGGGCCGGGCCGGGCTCATCAACGATGAGGCTCACGACATTAGCGCGGTCTGGCAGTTCGAGCCGGTCTTCGCTCAGCTCGCCCAGGTACATCGCGTTAGCCACGCCGACCCAGGTATACAGGGCATCGGTCCATAGCCGGCCGACCACCGGAATGCGTTCGAGGAATGCTTCGATCAGCTGAGGTTCGGTTGGTCGCATGAGGGTCCTTCCCTGTTGTACCGAGATGCGCTCGGGTTTACGTTGGTCTTCAAACATCAATCGGGATACAAGTATCGGGCCAATTTTTCCTGAACCCGACCAACCGATTGATTCTGAAGCTATTTTCGCCCGGGCGTCCGTATTCGGTTATACGGGAAAGCCGATGCATCCCCGCGTTTCAGACCCAATGCGGTGCAGGTGCGCGTGGCGTGCTTCAATCTGGTGCCTGCGTACTGCCTCTACCCGGCCCCTGTCAGCGGGGCCGCGCAGTATAGGGATCGATTTTGGAGCCTTCAAGCGTCATCTGTTGAGCGCCGCGACCTCCGGCAGGATGTGCTCGATCATGAGCTGCGTTTGCTCGAGCATATCGTCTGTGCCGAAGGCGATGGGTCGAAGCACAAACTTGTGTACACCGGCGTCACGAAAGGCATTCAGCAACGTCATGATTTCGGTGCTGCCACCGATTGCGAGATACCCTTCCGGCGACTTGCCAAGCCGTTTGGCGAGCCCTTCCTTGTAGCGCTGGCTGATCGGGTCGTCGTGGCTGCCGAATCGGTAGCCGAACCCCGCGCCGAAGTGATCCTCGTCGATTTGCCTCTCGAACTCGACGGTCTTGTCCTTGATCGCTCGGATGACCGGGGCAATCTGATCCGGTGTTTCAATGCCGGCCTGCCACCCGGTACCCCAGCGCGCGGTCCGCTCGATCGCTTTGTCGGCCGAGCCGCCAATCCATAGCGGTAGCGGTTGCTGGACCGGGCGCGGCGCAATGCTGGCGCCGTCGAGTTGGTAACAGTCGCCGGCGAAGTCCACCGACTCTTCACTCCACAGCCGCGACATGATTTCCAGGCCTTCATCGGTTCGTTTGCCGCGCTGGCGGGTCGGCACGCCGGTGGCTGAATAATCACGGCCCAGCGCGCTGCCGACGCCGAATGCAGGCAGCAGGCGACCTCCGCTGAGCACGTCGATTGTGGCGCAGGCCTTTGCGGTGATGATCGGATCGCGCAGCCCCAGGCTCGCGACGTTCATGCCGAACTTGAGTCGTTTCGTGGCGCCGGCCAGTGCCGCCATGACGCTCATGCATTCCAGGTTCGCGTCAGTGCCGATCAGCCGATCCGACTGCCAGATCGAATCCACGCCGCCGCCGTCGCACAGCTCGACCCAGCGCCAGAACCCGGCCGCGTCGTCGAATACGTAGTTGGCAATGCCGATGCCTGCGCTGACCGTCATGTCGAATCTCCTGGTTCTGGTGGATAGGGCACGACAGGTTACTATCTGCGCCCGACGTTGTGGGTCAAGAGTGGCGAGGTCTCGACATGCGGTCGCCAGAAAGCGCCCTGGAAAGTGCCTCCCTGGAAAGCACATTGGTAGTCGCGGACATTGGCGCGACCAATGCGCGCTTTGCGCTGGCCCATCCGGAGGGAATTGCATCGCAACGGGTGTACTCCAGCCGTGAGTCGGGGAGCGGGCTGGAGCTGGTGGCGCGGTATCTTGCAGAAGTGGAGGTTGCACCACCGGTGGCGCTTTGCCTTGCGCTCGCAGGCCCCGTGCAGGGAGGCAGTGCCAGCCTCACCAACACGGAAATCGGATTCTCGGTAGCGGAGCTCGAGGCCCGTTTCGGGGGCCCGGTAAGATTGATCAACGACTTTGCTGCGATTGCGTCCGCGGTGCCGGGCCTGGCAACGAGCGGGCTTGTCGAGATTGGTCATAGCACCGATGGGTTACCGTTGGATCCCGGTGGTCCGGGCGTCAAAGCGCTCATTGGCCCGGGCACGGGGCTTGGCATGTCGATGTTGCTGCCTGACGAGGGCGGATGGCTGGTCATGCCGTCCCAGGGTGGTCACTGCGATCTGGCCGCTACCGACCCGCTGGAATCCGAAGTACTGGCGATTCTTCGGCTCGAGGGTGACCAGGTTCCCTGGGAAGCCTGTTTGTCGGGCCCTGGCATGGTGAGGCTCTATCAGGCGGTCTGCGGTGTGTGGGGGGCTCGGCCCGACCACACCAGCGCCGAGCAGGTTTCCGCTGGCGCTGCAGCCGGTGATCCGGTGTGTCACCAGACCCTGGAAATGTTCTGGGGCATGCTTGGCTGTGCGGCAGGAAACCTGGCGTTGATGAGTTGCGCGCGTGGCGGCGTGTTGATTGGCGGAGGGATCGTGCCGAAACTGCTCGATCAATTCCGCCCCGCGCATTTTCGGCGTCGCTTCGAAGAGCGTGGTGTGCTGCAGGAATTTGTCCGCAACATACCTACCGCGGTGATCGTAGACCCTGATGTTGGCCTGAAAGGTGCGGCTCGGGCGTTTCTCGGCGCCGTGCGATTCATCGACTGAACGGTCGCTGCCAGGCCACCGTTTGCGGCAAACTACCCCTTTCGTTGGCAACTTATTGGGGAAGCAGATGAAAGTCAGCATTGCAATCGGAGGCGCTGCATCGGGTCGGCAGCGCGACTTCGAGGCTCAGGTCGAGTTCGTGGTGGAAGCTGAAAAGCTGGGCGTAGACACGGTCTGGACGGCTGAGGCCTGGGGGTACGATGCGATTTCGCCCTTGGCGTTTGTTGCCGCCCGCACCAATCGAATTCGGCTCGGCACCGGTATCATGCAGATCAGCGCGCGGACGCCGTCCATGACCGCGATGACCGCGTTGACCATGGCCGCCATCTCGGGTGATCGATTCATTCTCGGACTGGGCGTGAGCGGACCGCAGGTGGTGGAAGGCTTGCAAGGCCGACCGTTTGCGGGCCCGCTGACGCGACTCAAGGAAACCATCGAGATCGTCCGCATGGCGTTTGCCGGCGAGAAGATCGAATACCATGGCAAGTATCACGACTTGCCCCGGCCGGGCGGGGAAGGCAAGGCGTTGCGTCTTGCCCAACCGGCCAATCCGGACATTCCGATTTACCTGGCCACCCTGGGCCCGGCATCTCTGGAATACACCGGTGCAGCGGCAGATGGCTGGCTGGGTACGTCCTTTACGCCCGAGCACGCCGACGCCCATCTGGCATATATCCGCGCCGGCGCGGAGGCGGCCGGGCGTAGCCTGGCGGATGTGAACATCCAGGTTGGCGGGACCGTTGCCATTGGTGACGACCTGGCGGCGCTGGTCGCACCGCTCAAACCAGGGATGGCGTTTCAGCTCGGGGCGATGGGTTCGGCGAACACCAATTTCTACAACGACGCGTATCGGCGCGGTGGCTTCGCCGACGCTGCGGCGAACGTGCAGCAACTCTGGGTGGCTGGCAATCGTGATCAGGCCGCCGCTGCGGTACCGGACGAGATGATTGTTCAGGCCAACCTGCTGGGTGATGAGGCGATGGTGACCGAGCGCGTGCGTCTCTATAGGGACGCCGGGGTGGATACGCTGAGGGCCGGCCCGATGGGCGCGACCCTGGATGAACGGCTGGAGGTTCTGGGGCGGTTGATGGACATCGTCAAAGCCGTCGACGCCGAGTAGCGCCCCGCGATACTTCTCTTACGTCTGTTCCCGACCACGTTCCTGAATGGATTGGCGCCGCGCGGCGACGCGCTCGGGGGTGACCTCCGTTCTCGAGTGTTGCCGGTTGGCGTCGAGCTCGATGGTCAATCCCTCACCCAGGGTCGCCTGCCAGCCCTGGTCCATGATGCGTTTGATCTCGCCCCGAGTGACCGGTTCTGTGCTGAGGATGTCCCGGGCCAGCGCGTGACAGGTGGGCAGAAGTTCATCCGGGCTGACGACCCGGTTGACCAGACCCCAGTCATAGGCGAGCTCCGCAGCCAGGAAGTTTCCCGTCAGGCTCAATTCCTTGGCCCGGTTGATTCCGATCAGCCGCGGCAGCCGCTGCGAGAGACCCCAACCCGGAACCACCCCAACGCGCGCGTGGGTGTCGGCGAACTTGGCTTCGGTGGAGGCAATCAACAGGTCGCACATCAACGCGAGTTCGAAACCACCGGTGATCGCGAAGCCGTTGACCGCGCCGATGATGGGTCGATCGAAGGTTCCGAGCGCTCGGTTGAGGTCCGCGTCGGCCGATTGCACGTCGTCGCGTGCTACCTCGCCGCCGAGCTCCTTCAGGTCGAGACCTACGGTGAACGCCCGTCCAGCCCCGGTGAGGATCACGACTTCGATCTGCGGGTCGTCCCGCAACTCGTCAAACGCCGCGACGAGTGCTGCTCGCAATCCCGATGACAAGGCGTTCAACGCCTCGGGACGGTTCAATGTCACCGTTGCGATGCCATCGTTTCGGTCGATCAGTACCAGGTTTTCGGGCGTTGGTGCCATCGATTTGCACTCCCTGTAGCGCCTGTTGGGGCTCCTGCTGACGCTCCTGGTGGAGAGCGATCCTCGGGAACGCAGGCCAAAAGGCGCAGTCTATCAAGGTTACAGGGCGTCCTTGACAGGTTGCGGCGTGGACAGGACCATTGGATTCGGGGACATGCAACATTGGCGGCGTTGAACATGCGATTCAGCGACTACCTGATATACGAAGCGCTGCGCGAGAATAACCGCGCATTGCACGCGCTCGGCCGACATGAACCCCCAAGCGGCAAATCCATCCTCGGCGAGGATGCGCTGTCTGACTCGGCCGTAGCTGAGATGAGTGCGGTCGTTGGGCGACTCGATGCGTATTGGCAACTGCTCCGGGGCTCGGTCCCCGCCGCAGACCGGCGCGCGGCGCGACAGCGGTTGCAGCGCCTTCGGCGAGCGCTGGCCTGTACGTGGCAACGGTTGACGCTCGCCCGTACGGTGGACCTGCTTGCCGACAACGCGCCGAGCCGCAAGTCGCGGCAGGCCGTGCAGATGCTCGCCGAGCAATTGAACGTGCCCGGTTCCGATGCGGTAAAACTCGCGGTTCCCCGTGATCTGGTTGCGCGCGGCTTCCAGGAAGAATCGCTGAGCTGGCGAACGTTGGATCGAGATGCGATCGATCCGGCGGTGATTCTGGATCAGTATCGGCGCAGCTACCGGAAGGGTCGCCGCTCCGGCCTGCAGGCGCTGGATGTTCAAAACGAGCGCACGCTGCGCCGTTGGCGGGGCTGGGTAGGGGTATCGCTCGAGCAACTCGAACTGGTACGCGCTGCGCTGCCTGAGCAGTGCGAGCAGACGCGTTTCTATCTGGAACGGCTGGACGAGTCGCTCACCGCGCACCGCGACCTGATGATGGTTCGGGCCGAGTTGTTAGACACCGACCTTTCGGATAAGCAGAAGAACCGGGTTGCGCCATTGGTCGAGCTGCGTATGCGCTATTCCCTGGAACGTGCAGCCAAGCTCTACCCGAACTGCTATCGGTACGCACCGAAGCGTTATCTGGCAACGCTGGAACGCGGACTGAGGGATCTTGACTTCGTGGCCCTCGTGGCTGAACTGCAAAGTAAAACTGCCTGAAGGATTATCGTCTTGGTTAATCGTCGGATCTGGCTTCGGCCCTGGGCGTTGGTATTGGCTTGCCTGGCGTGGTCGTCCGCGCTGCCGGCGCAGGACGTCTATGTGGAACAGTGGGGTCCGGCGCTCGGCACGCCCTTGCCGATGCTGGACGCGCTGGACCAGCACGGGCAGCAGCGCCGCTTCACGGATCTGACGGGGGAACACGGTTTGCTGCTGTTCTTCAGTCGCTCGACAGATTGGTGACCCTACTGTAAACGCCAGCTGGTCGAGCTGGCGCGGTGGCAGGATAAGTTCGAGGCTATCGGCGTCAACGTCGCGGCCATTACCTATGATTCGGTGGATCAACAGTTGAGCTTCGCCACAGCCTCCGACATCCAGTTCCCGCTGATGTCCGACCAGGACGTGGGGCACGTAAACGCATACGGGATCCGTAACGAAGAATACGGGCCAGGGCACAAGGGTTATGGGATACCGCATCCGGGGGCGATCTACTTCGATGCGCAGCAGATTGTGCGTCTTAAATTCGCCATTCCAGGCTACCGGGAGCGGCCGCCGATGGCAGAGATCCTTACTGCCATCGAGACACTCGAGGAGAACTGAACGTCAGTCGCGGGTCAGTCGCGGAGAGGTCCGCCCAGCAGTTGGGCATCGCCACCGACGGCTGCGGTGTTGATAGTCAGGGTTCGCTCCACGCAGAACGCTTTGAGATAGTTCGGGCCACCCGCTTTGGGGCCGATGCCTGACAGCCCGAAGCCGCCGAACGGCTGACTTTCGACGGTTGCGCCGATGGTGGTTCGATTGACGTAGAAATTGCCCACCGGAACGGCCGAGGCAATGCGTTGAGCCCGCCCCTGAATGCGGCTGTGCAAGCCAAGCGTCAGGGCAAAACCGCTGTCGCGCACAAGTGCAATGACCTCGTCCAACGCGCTCGCTGCAAACCGGCTGACGTGCAGGACCGGGCCGAACACCTCGCGCTCAGGCATCGTCAGTTCGTCCAGTTCGATCATCGCCGGCGCTACGTAATGCCCGTGCGCTGTGTCGTGGAGCGGCGACCGCGATACCGAGGCGCTCGGGAACTTGTTCAGATAGTCCTCCAGTTCGGTTGCCCGGGCGGCACTGATTACCGGTCCGATGTCCGTGTCGAGCGCGGCGGGATGGCCGACGGTCAGCGTCGCCATCGCACCCTTCAATGAGTGGAGGATCGCATCCGCTATGTCTTCCTGAACGAACAGCACGCGCAGCGCGGAACAGCGCTGACCGGCGCTGTCGAACGCCGATTCAATGACATCGCGCACCACCTGCTCGGGATGCGCGGAACTGTCCACGATCATGGCGTTCAGGCCACCGGTTTCGGCGATCAGCGGTATGAACCCGCCGTCGCGCTCGGCCACAGCGTGCTGGATTGTCCGGGCGGTCGCGGTGGAGCCGGTGAAAGCTACTCCGGCGAGGCGCGAATCGGTCAGCAGTGGCAGCGTATCAGCGCCGCGGGCGAGCAGCAGACTGAGTACCTGCTCCGGAAAACCTGCCCGGTGGGCGAGTTGAACGAGTTGGCTGGCGATCAAACCGGTAAATTCCGAGGGCTTGGCGATCACTGTATTGCCGGTGACCAGCGCGGCCGCGAGTTGCCCGGTGAAGATGGCGAGCGGGAAGTTCCAGGGTGCTATGCAAAGAAACGGACCCCGGGGTTCATAGTGCAGCGAGTTCTGCTCGCCGGTGGGTCCGGGCAATACAATTGGCGTGCCCAGCTGCTCCCGGGCGAGATGCGCGTAATAGCGACAGAAATCCACGGCTTCGCGAATTTCCGCCTGGGCGGCGGCCAGAGTCTTACCCGCTTCGCAGGTCAGCAAACCCAGCAGCAGGCTGCGCTCCTGTTCGAGTGCATTTGCCAGCGCTTCGAGCATGCCGGCCCTGGTGCCCACGCCCACCTGGCGCCAGCTGTCGAAAGCGGCTGTTGCTGTTGCCATTGCCGCGCCCACGGTGGTGGCGCTGGCAAAGCGAACCTGGCCCAGCACGTGATCGGTGTCGGCAGGGTTGATGATGGGTTGCGGCGGCGCGTCGCCATCGCTCACCGCCGCGTGGATTAGCGACTGAATCTCCTGACGTGGAGCGAGATCGGACTCTAACGCTTCGAGTACTTCGCTGAGCGTCACTGGATCATCGAGGTTGATTCCTGCGGAGTTGACGCGACCTGGGCCGTAGAGGGTTGCCGGTGGATAGACGTCGGCACTCACGTAGCGACCGTCCTCCAACTCTTGTGCGGGGTCACGGATCAGTTCGTAGATGGGCATC
>PVMK01135794.1_pt1 | contig 22866 bp, 24 predicted proteins | sample 1853481 | NCBI WGS metagenome assembly PVMK01 (sample SAMN08533507, study PRJNA380276) | Marine sediment metagenome, whole genome shotgun sequencing project. | reverse complement strand
TTTCAATTGCCAAACCAGCCACGCCGGCCCGAGGCTCCTTAAAGTTTAGACTGATGATATCCGGCAGTGAGCCAATCTCACTGCGCCAGCGTTGCAGGAAATCATCGGTGCGACCCATCCGCTCTTCAGAAGACAGTAAATCAACACTGATGGTTGCCACATGGGTTCCGGCCTCATGGGCATCAAGATTCTTATTGTATTGAATGGTAACATCCTTGATTAGATGTTTTTGTTGAGGCTGTAAGGGCGTGAAATAATTATCAACGCGTTTTAAGGCGGTGATGATCTCATCAACCACCGCTTCAGTGTGCGACAAGGGTGTTCCCTGTGGCAGCAGCAGACGGGCCTCAATGGAATCTCCATCTATATCCGGAAATGGCACCCTTTTTAGATGGCCACCGGCCAGCATTCCTGCAGACGCAAGAAATACCGCAATGATTATACCAAGAAAAAGATATCTCCACTGAATAACAGCATCGACAACACGCCCAAGCGCTTCATGGCGAATCCACTCAATGCTATCATCAAAACGACGGCGAAACCCTGACAGGTTGTCGTTATCCTCGTTGCTAAGTGCATGGGCCAGATGATTGGGAAGTATGAGAAATGCCTCAATCAGACTGATTGCCAGTTTCCAGTGCCTGGCACCTGATTTCATCGACATCATTGACCCCGTCGATTACATCTTCAAGACGTTGGCAGATTGCCAGCTCAATATCCTCGGGACTGGCGCCAGGGTAAGGCACAGTGATTTGAAGCTCCTGGGGGGCAAATTCAGGGAATGTTTCACGCTCCAGTGTCGGCAAGGCTAAAATACCAAGCACTAAGAGAAACAACATCAAAAGATTTGGCGCTGTAGGATGGGCAGCAAAAAAACGAATCATGGTTTGATACTTCCACTAACAGATGAAAGCAGCTGATTCAATGCCTGTGTATCATCGACAGTTTTTAGCAACATGCCGTCAATTGCAGGTGCCAGATAAGAGAGCACAATCTGCTCTCCAGACTTCAGGCCATCTTTTACAACCACGTAGTCTGAGCCACTGATACCAGGTGTGATGTTGCGCCGCTCCAGACGATTTTCAGCATTGACGACATAAACCCCCTGATCGTGTAAGGCACTCAGCGGAATCACAATGCTGTTGACATGTGGGAGACCGTATAGCTCCACATCAACAAACAGCCCCTTCACCAGCGGCGGTCGTTTGCCTGGCTGAACTCGCTCATAAGGTTTGTCGACTTCGATGATGACGCCTACAGTCCTGGTGCGTGGGTCCAGGGCACCACTTATACGGGCAACGCGGGCATCCCAATCAATCAGATAATTATTCTGCCGGAGCAGCACCCTGGCAGAGATGCCAAGTAATTTGCCCATCTCCGTGTTGTTTGCACCTGCGGCATTAAAGACAGCATCAGTGTGAACCAGGTTAAAAAGTCGTCCCATCGGTATTTGTACCGATACTTCAGCCTTATCAATGCCATCGGCAACAACCATCAACTTGCCCTGCCCAACAAACTGCTGATACTCGACATTTACCTCAGCAATGCGGCTATTAAAAGGCATTGTTACGGTGGCTCGCTCAAGATTGAGTTTTGCAATGGAAAGTTTTGTATCCAGTTTGGCCAACTCGGCATGCAGGCGTTGGCGTTCAACCGGGTAGAGATTGATACTATTCAGGTAGGTTTGCGTTCTCTGTTTCTGTGCCAGTAGATTCCTCTGATCTTTCTCATATTCAGAGTGCGACACGCTATTTTTGGCGAGCAGTCTTTGTTGGCGCTTCAGGTCACTTTCAGCAATTTTAAGCGCCTGACGTTCAATTGCCAGAGATGCCCGTGCATTACTCTCCTGTATATCGATCTGTGCCAGCTGTACCTTGGCGGCCTCAATCTCTGTTTCAGCTTGAGTAATCGCCAGCTGATAATCACTGGGGATCAATCTTCAGCAGAATTTCATTGGCCTTGATCAATGCCCCTTGCTTCAGTCGCGGATGAAGCTCGATAATTTTGCCGCTAACCTGGGAAACAGCGCTCCATACCTGACTTGGCTGCACATTCCCGGTTGCCGTCAAGTGTGGAAAAACAGCGGTTTGAGGAACAGAGATCACCCTGACGGTAGTTGCGCGCTCCTCAACAGGTAGACGCACAGGTTTTGAACTATTTTTCTTCTGAATGACGAAGATTCCAACTCCAATCAAGATAGCGGGAATAATCAGCAGACGCTTAAATCTATTACTTTTCATAACGCATCAAATTTATTGTGGTTTATTACCTGAATTTTGCATGCAAATAGCCCTCAGTAAAGTTCGAAATCCAGTTACCGCAATGGACTTGGAGCGCTGATTGTTGCTCTAAAATTCAGGTATCTATTTTTTCAAAATATTTTTAGGTTTAAATTATCTATCGGCCAGGGGCTTTACCTATTGTAAATTCAGTATCTTTTATACATGCTTATTCACTGTCGGTAAGAATACGTGCAAAATTCAGGTATTAATATATTACAGAAAAAACCCGCCGCAATGCCAAAACATATTTAATAATTTTTGGCATAATGTCTTCTTCTTGATTTTTATGCTAGATTTCATTACACTGAAAGGCTCAGAGAATATAAACATAATGGTTAGAATTAGTAATAAAAACAGATATTAAACTTATTAACATTAATATGTTATAAGGGCCATAGGCCGTTCAGGGTTCTGGGTTCAAGGTTCAAAGGTTTAGAATCGGGAGATCTATGATTGATTTGAACTATGAATCCATAAACACTGGAGCGCTCCATAGAAATTAAAACAAAAAAATGATTTTTGGATATCCAGGGAAAAAATTAGATAGAATTCGAACATGCAAAGCCATGTATTTTAACCCTGAACCCTGAACCCATGAACGTTGCACAGTAACAGTTATGGAACCAGCCCGTTATGATGCCCTTAAGGCAACTTAGAGACTCATATCCCCCGGTTAGCGGATTTGCTCAAAATTGGAAACGATGAGGAAATCCGATTCTGGCAAGATATCGTCGATGCCAAGCTGCTCTCCCGACTCGCGCCTGATTTCCCGATGGTGGCCGCCATCTGCGGTGGCGGTTCCTCCGGTAAATCCACGCTGTTCAATTCCCTGGTGGGGGAGCAGTTTGGCTCCCACCGGCGGGAAAGCAGGATTGAACCGACGGGTATTATTTTCGATTCCGGCAGCGCGAGCCGAACAAACCAATCTTATGGCTGATTTGGCCCAACCCTTCAAGTCAGGGCTTCAGCCCCTGCAGGACACAGAACAACTGATCATCCCCGGCGAACCACTCTATGTTTTAAATCAATCGCCATTGAATAATCTGGTGATCCTGGATACCCCGGATTTCGACACCGGTGCCAAGGGATCCTACACCAACCGGGAGATACCCGTATGGCCCTGGAGGCCTCGGACATCCTGATTTACGTATTTACCAACTCAAATTACAACAACCGGGACAATACGGATTTTATAGCGCAAATGCTCACTGGAATCGGTATGCGCAAATGCTTTCTGGTTTACCGGGTATATCCGAGTTTCACCCAACAGGAAGTACTTGAGCATGCGATGACAGTGGCAAAGGGAATTTACGGTGACCGGGCGGACGAATTCCTGCTGGGGGTTTATCGCACCGATGAAGATAATAAGGTGGCGGCCGGGCAGCAGTTTATGAAACTTATGCCGGTTGAGAATCACGATCCGGAATTTTCAGAGGCCTTGCAGTCTATTGACGGGGCTGGACTCAGATTCGAGCTTTATGGATCTATTCTGGCCGATGTCATCCACCGGGCCGCAAAAATAACCCAGCCAATCAAAAGTCTCTTTTGATGAACTGCAATTGTATCTCGACGCACTGCAGATGGCTCAGAGCCACAGCGTCCAGGAGGCGCTGAAGCATTTCCCGATGGATCGTGTGATGAGGCGGTTCGCCCGGATCTGGTCGGCAACCGACCCGCCGCACGTGAAAATTATGCGACGAACAGGCAATGTGATTGAATTTCCCCTGAAAATGTTGCTCGGTGCTGCCGGTTGGGCCAGAGACCAGCTCTTAACGGACAAACCGGATCCATCGCCGTCAAAAGAGTTTACCAAAAAATTGGATGAAGATCTGGCAACGGCCGTGACCAAGATAAATTATCAAGCGGTGAGTTCCCAAATTTCGGTATCCGGGTCGCTGAGTGATCCTGTGGCCGGAAAAATGGTTGCACTTATAGAGAAAATAAGAGTCGAAAAAAGTCTTGATAAAACCAAGCCCCCCAAAGCCGAACCAGCGGGCGAGGGCAAAACCCTCACCTTTCTGGTTGACGCCCATCCGGTGGTTTCACCCGAACAGGAGAAATTGCGCGCCCGGGATTTTAAATCCGTTTTGCAGTCTATCCTGGCCGAAAAAGAGGATATTGTAGCGATTACCCGGAACATGGAAAAGGACCTCGAAAAGCTGGCCGATCATTTTCGCAGCAAGATGGGCCTGTGGCGCAAAATCAGCCAGACCTTTTGGGCGCTTCTCAACGTTTTACCGGCAACGGTAGCGGTCACCTATGTGCTTTCCACCGGAGATCCGGTGGGCGCTGCCGGCCTAAAAGTAAAACTGACCGGGCTTTTCGGCGCCAAGGATCTATATGCGCTGTTTGCGATTCCGGTTACCACCGGTTTGAAAAGCGCCGACCGTAAACGGATCGAGGAAATGCTGGCGCCCATTGTCCAAACCTGGTTGAATCATAAATTAAATACCGTACAGCATCTATTGGAAGAAAACATAACCGGGGGGATTTTACAATGTGCCCGAAAAAACATAGAAGATGTCGACCAGATAATCGGTACAGTCGAAAATTTGATGGATATATGCACAAACTCTGTTATTGATTAGGTCCTTAAGGCATTTCCTCTGACAACATGTTTTAAGAAACTTTTGGTATTTGTGTTTTGGAATTTCCGGTTTATCCGGGTTAGGGATCTGAGATATAATGCTATCAAACCGACAGACTGCTGCCCTGAAGGCATTCGGCAAAATCGAGAGTTACAAAAATGATCTAAATATGCTGGGATCCACACTCGGTGGCCTGTCACTGTGGATGCCGGCTTCTGCGCTTAAGAAACAATGTGATGAAGCCATTCGAATGATCAATGACATTGCCGAGCGCTTCGACCGCAAGCTGGTGGTAACCATCGTCGGTCCCTGCGGCGCCGGAAAATCCACCTTACTCAATGCCCTGGTCGGTGTCGATGATCTGTCACCGGCCGGACATCAGCGTCCCACCACCGGCCATGTCATTGTCTTCAGCAGCGACCCGCAGGATGCCGACCAGCTGGTAACCGGTCTCGGCAGTGAATCCGTGGAAGTCAAGTCAGGTTCTGCCGCGGCCACACTGGAGCATGTGCTCATCATCGACACGCCGGACACCGACAGCATGGCCTATCAAAAGCACAGTCCGCTGGTGCGCGAAGCCATCGCACGCTCCGACATGCTGATCTGTGTGTTTGACTCTGAGAATCCCAAAAGGAAGGACCATGTTGATTTTCTGGCCCCCTTTATCCGCAGATTCAATGGAGAGTCGCTGGTGAGCGTGATCAACAAATGCGATCGCCAGGACGAAGCGGAATTGAAAGACCGGATATTGCCGGATTTTTCCGCCTACATTCAGGCCGCCTGGCAAACCACGGTGGACCGCATGCTGTGTATCAGTGCGCGCCGGCATTTGCAGGACCCGCAATTCGACGAGACCGCGGGCCCCAAACATAATTTTGATCAATTTGAAGACTTACGGGAGTTGATTTTCGACAGTATTAACCGCGCCGGGTATGTGGTGGACAGGCGGCTTGAAAATACGCGAAGTTTAAGGGACTTTGTCTTCGCAGAGGTCAGCCGTGAGATTTCCGGGCACCGAACTTCCCTGATAACGGCTGAGCGTCAAATGCGTGAAGCCCAAAAAAAATCCTTCCTGGATGCAGTATCGGCCATGAAAAAAGATGATTCGCGGCAGCTTTTCGGTGTCGGTCTGATGATGTACCAGAAACTGTCCCAGCGCTGGATCGGACCGGTGGGGTGGATGATCGCCATCTGGGCGCGCCTGCTGATTTTCGGCGCAGGTATTGCCGCTCTGTTCAGATTCGGCCGTCCGGTCAGCCAGATATTGGGGATGATTTCCGCCTGGCGGCATTTTAAAGAATCCAAAGCGGCCGTTGCCGATGCGGGCAACGATGAGCGGGTGGGAGCCGGCCTGCGTACCTATCGTCTCACCGCCATGAGCAGTTGGCCGGATATTGCCGAATCCTTAGTCGGCGGCGGGTTTGACAGCACCGTGCGTCGGGTGGAGGATACGCTGCCGGACACCGGCACATTCAGCGATAAATTAGCCGGGATCTGGAGCAACGCCCTGGATTCCGAAATGGAACGCATGGCAAGCAAACTTTCCGGAATGCTGCTGCAATTGGTGCTCAACCTGCCGATGTTCGCTGTCCTGGGATATACCGGCTGGATTACGGTACAGCGCTTCTTACAGGGCAGTTATCTTGCAGGTAACTTTTTTCTGCATGCGCTGTGGACCATCGGAATTATTTTGCTGTTGAGCTTTTTCCTGTTTCAGATCTTGGTCCGCCTGGTTGCCAGCCCGGAACGGGTGACCATCAAAGCTTTCGAAAAAATGAAGCGCCAGGCCGATCAACTCGAGGCCTTCACAACCAACCCGGTATTGGCCCAGCTTGAAACGGTTATTGAACTGGAAACCATGCTAGCTTCGCGTGAATTGTAGTCGAATCGCAAATCAGGTACAGAATAAAAGCCGCTCACTATTGAGAAAATTACAAGCACCAATTAACAAATAACAAATGGTTCGACAAGCCGTTCGACCACCTCGACAAACTCGGGATTTTCAACAGGCTCACGGTCCTGAGCAAAGTCGAAGGACTCACCACCCTGAGCCTAGTCGAAGGGCAATATCCAAATTCCAATCTCCAATAATCCAAACACAAGCAAATCACAAAGACCGAAATTTAAAATTCGACTCGGCTGAGCCCTTCGGCCGTGAGCTCAGGGTTGGACGTCTCGTCGCAGGCCAAGCGGCCATGCCGCACACTGGTATTCGGTGCTGCCGTTTAAGGTTATCGGAGAAGGGGAGTTGCGATGGCATTCACCAACCTCAAAGATTCCAAAGTATAATATAGTTTGACAAATTATACTTTATCTTGTAAAAGTACAATATAGTATCCGTATTTAAACAATTTTTTATATTTCGAAGAGAAATGAAACTAGAAAACTTCAAAGCAGGCAACTTCCGGCAACAATATCAATATCAGAGTTTCTCTCCTTCACTTGTCAATCAGGTCTGGACTTGGCACGACCCTCAAATCAATACATTTTTAGAAACTGCAAGCCGAACGTTGAGCGAGTTAAATGCTTTTTCACTGATAGCCCCCGATGTTGATCTGTTCATTCAAATGCACATTGCTAAAGAAGCTAATACTTCCAGCCGTATTGAGGGAACAAGAACCCAAATGGATGAAGCCGTGATGGCCCAAGAGCAGATTGATCCAGAGAGACGCGATGACTGGCAGGAAGTCCAAAATTATATACAAGCGATGAATGAAGCTTTAGATGAATTAGCCCGGTTGCCGCTATCTAATCGGCTACTGAAAAAAGCGCATGCCATTTTGTTAAGGGGAGTTCGGGGTGAGCACAAATTGCCTGGCGAATTTCGTCAAAGCCAAAACTGGATCGGTGGTACCAGCCTGAAAGATGCGATTTATATCCCTCCTGGGCATAATGAGGTCCCTGAGTTGATGACAGATTTAGAGAAATTTTGGCACAATGATCAGATAGAGGTTCCGCATTTAATTCGCATTGCAATTAGCCATTATCAATTTGAAACTGTTCATCCGTTTTTAGATGGAAACGGGAGAATTGGCCGTCTGCTAGTGACTCTATATTTAGTTAGCAATGGAATATTAGAGAAACCATCGCTATATCTATCGGACTTCTTTGAAAAAAATAAGGGAGCCTATTATGATGCGCTAACAACTGTAAGAACTTCAGATGATCTAATTCACTGGGTCAAGTTTTTTTTAAATGCGGTTATTCAAACTGCTCTAAAAGGGCAACAGACTTTTCGTGATATCCTTGCACTAAGGAATCAAACGGATGGGAAAATAGTGTCTCTGGGACGGAAGGCGGAGAATGCACGCAAGCTAATAATGCATTTATATCAAAAACCCGTTCTAAGTGGTTCTGCTATCCCCCAATTTTTAACTATTACCCCCCGCGCTGCAAATGCATTGATTAATGATTTGGAGCGGTTGAATATTTTAAAGGAAATAACTGGCTTCAAACGAAATCGGATATATGCATTTGAAGCATATTTGAGACTTTTTAGGGAATAATAGAGGCACTAAATTCCTTATTATACTTTAACAGAATATATTATAATAAAAAATTTTATAACGAATATTCAAGCCAAAAGGTACAATACAAAGTTAAAACTGTGGACTCCTCTTTATTAATTTCCCCAAAAGGAAGAATTTGAAAATGCTGACCATTGATTTCAGTTTTCGCGAGCTTGAAATTTTTTGCAAGGTTGTCGAATTGGAAAGCTTTTCAAGGGCTGCCGAAGCGGTCTTTCTGGTTCAGGCATCGGAAAAATCTTAATATCATCTCAATTCTATCGGAATATCCTGTTTGACATATCGGGATCTATCATTGTATTTTAGCAGTGCTGAAAACGATATTGGCTGCTAAGGAGAACACCCATGGGGGATACCAAGAAAATAAGGTTAACTCAGACCGTGACGGGTGCCGGCTGAGCGTCCAAGCTGGCTCCAGGGGACCTGGGACAAGGCGTTGTGCGGCATGGTGTTCCCGACCGATGAGAATGTCATCGTCGGGTTGGACCGGGTCGGATGACGCCGGTGTTTACAAAATTTCAGATGATCTGGCGCTGATCCAGACGGTGGATTTTTTCACGCCCATTGTGGACGATCCCTTACTGGTTCGGACAGATTGCCGCCGCCAACGCACTGAGCGATGTCTACGCCATGGGCGGGACACCGAAAACTGCCATGAACCTGGTGGCCTTCCCGATCAAGCAAATGGATATAGCGGTTTTACGGCAAATCATCCAGGGTGGCCTCGACAAGCTTACGGAGGCCGAAGTGGTTCTAATCGGCGGTCACAGCATCGAGGACAAGGAATTGAAGTACGGCCTGTCCATCACCGGAGTCGTACACCCGGAACGGGTGCTCACCAAGAAGGACCTGGGGGCGGGCGATCGGCTGATCCTGACCAAACCGCTCGGCACCGGAATTGTCAACACCGTGATCAAGGCGGGCATGGCCTCTGCCGACCTCGTCGACCAGGTTACCCATTTGATGGCCGCACTCAACCGGGACGCCGCCAGGATCATGTCGAATTTTAATATCACGGCCTGCACCGACGTTACCGGCTTCGGCCTGCTCGGGCACCTGGCCGAGATGGTATGCGGGTCAGGCATGAGCGTGCGGGTCTTTTCCGACCAGGTGCCGGTGATTGCGCAAGCTTTGGAATTTGCTTCCATGGGACTTATCCCCGCCGGTGCATACAAAAACAGGGAATTTCGGGAATCAATGATCGACTTTGCCGAAACGGTGGAGCGCTCCCGGCAGGACGTACTGGTCGATCCCCAGACCTCGGGTGGATTGCTGATCAGCGTAAGCGCGAATCAAGCCACCGAACTCATCACGGCCCTGAAAGATACGGGTGTCGGCGATGCGGCCGAGATCGGCGAAGTGCTGAACGGTCCGGAAGAAAAAATATGGGTGGTTTGAGGCGCACGTTTCCCCCGCTACACCCAACAAATAAGAAATTCGAAACCAATGTCATTAACTTAAGGATTGGTGTAATCTCTGTGGGAGCGGCTTTCCAGCCGCGATTAAGCGATTACAGCTATAGAGTGGCTTCTTTTCGTGGCTGGAAAGCCACTCCCACGAAAAGTTGACGTTAAGTTAATGACATTGAATTCAAAACACCAAGACATTGGGAGGTTTTATCATGAAGGAAATCGATGCCCGCGGCTTGGCCTGCCCGGCCCCCGTGCTTCACACCAAAGCCGCGCTAGAGGAAGAAAAGGCCGGCAGCGTGAAGGTCATGGTCGACAATGCGGCTTCCCAGCAGAACGTTCAGCGCTTCCTGGAGTCGCAGGGTTTTCAGACGGCGCTTGAACAAAAAGGGACTGACTACCTGGTCATCGGAACGTGTGGTTTAGAGCCCGGGGAGCACGCCCAGTTACCCGCTGAGCAGCAATCCGATCTAAAGAAGATCATGGTCATGTGCACCACCGACCGCCTGGGTTTCGGCGATGATGAGCTGGGCCTGAAGCTGATGGTCAGTTTTTTTGCTTGACAAGATCGTTTTATCTTTGCTAATTCCACCCTATCCGGGGCAAGAAGCCCCGGCGAACTATTTGTCAGTGAGATAGGTAGAACCCTGGACCGGTCTGATTTAGCTTCTCAATAAATTATAGAATAAAGCCACGAAGGCGATTCCCCCTAAATAGGGAAAGCGGTCGTGGCTTTTTTTATCTTTATTATTACCTGAATTTTAGAGCAACAATCAGCGCTTCAAGTCAATTGCGGTAACTTGTCCTCAAACTTCACTAAAGGTCATTTGCGTGCAAAATTCAGGTATAGGGAGGAGAAAAAATGAAATTTTGCAAGATGACAGTCCTGATTGTTTTTTTAACATTGTTTGTGGCAGGTCCGGCCGGGTCGCATTTTGGGATGTTGATTCCCACAGATTCAATGGTGATGCAGGACGACAGCCGAACGCTAACGGTCACCCTCTCCTTTTCCCACCCTTTTGAAATGGTAGGTATGGAGTTGGTCAAACCCAAAGCCTTTAATGTGCTGGTCGGCGGAAAGAAGAAGGACCTGCGGGGTTCACTTGAAGCAACACAGGTAATGGGCCACAACGCCTGGCAGGCGGCCTATCCGGTCAGGCGACCGGGGGTGTATATGTTTTACATGGAACCCGAACCGTACTGGGAGCCGGCTGAGGATTCATTTATCATTCACTACACCAAAACGGTGGTAACGGCCTTTGGTGACGATGAAGGCTGGGATGAGGGAAATCGGGCTTAAGACCGAAATCGTTCCCCTGTCCAAACCCTTTGGCCTGTATGCCGGAAATGTCTTCCAGGGGATTGTTAAGCTGGACGGCAAACCGGTGCCGTTGGCCGAGGTTGAAGTCGAATATTACAACATCGACAAAAAGTACACTGCCCCCACCGAGTACATGATTACCCAAACCATCAAAGCCGATGGCAACGGCGTGTTCACCTATGCCGCTCCGGTTTCCGGGCTGGTGGGGTTTTGCGGCGTTAAACGGTGCGGATTACAAACTGCCGCATCAAGGAGAAGAAAAGGATGTTGAACTGGGAGCGGTTATCTGGGTGTACTTTCACAAAATGGAGTAGAACTTAGATCGCTTCGCTCACAACCTGTCGAGAGCCTCCAGGTCGTGCGATTGGAATGTTGGAACAATGGAATAGTGGAATCATGGGTTCTGGCCTCCGGCTCGTAGAGCCTACCCTCCGGCCTGTAAGCCTTACGGGCTGGAAGCGGGCTCGGAGAGGATAATGCAATGTTGGATTAATGGTCCCGCCACCGGCGGGATTGACGATAAAATTAAAATGGCTAATATCCTTTTGAAAACCAATATTCCATCGTTCCAACATTCCATTATTCCATTTTCGGGACAAATTCGGAAGCCCCAAAAAAACCTCTATATTCTCATTAGGTTGTAGAAATTCCGAGACGTTTAATTCTAGAGGTTGCCTTGTATCGACAAATTTGACAGGATGCCACGCATGCATATTTCTGAAGGGGTACTATCCGGTACGGTGCTGATTTCGGGCGCGGCCCTGGCCGCAGTCGGGACGGGCATTGGGCTTAAGAAACTGGACTATGATCAGATTGCTAAAACCGGGATGCTGGCGGCTGCCTTTTTTGTGGCCTCGCTGATCCATATCCCCATCGGACCGTCCAATGCCCACTTGATATTGAACGGACTGGTGGGACTGCTACTCGGCTGGGCGGCTTTTCCTGCCATTCTGGTAGCACTGACCCTGCAGGCAGCTTTTTTTCAGTTCGGCGGAATTACCACATTAGGTGTCAACACCCTCATTATGGCACTGCCGGCGGTTCTTTGTTATCTTATCTTCGGACGATTTGTCACCAAAAGCACCCGGACTGCCGCTGCCGCCGCTTTTGCCTGTGGATTTCTGTCGGTGCTCCTCAGCGGCCTGCTTGTCGGCTTATCCCTGATTTTCACGGAAGAAAATTTCCTGGAAGTCTCCGGTATTATTATTGCCGCCCATATACCGGTTATGATTATTGAGGGTATTGTAACCGCCATCTGTGTGGCTTTTTTGCGCAAAGTGCGGCCGGAGATGTTGCTCGTATGAAACTATACGATTACGCGTTGAGGCATGCCCATGAACAAAATTTCAGCCAACTACTCTGCCGCTGTTATAGTCTTGGTGTGTATCTTGTATGGGGGTGTGGATTCTGCATCCGCCCACCGGGTGAATGTTTTTGCCTGGGTTGAAGGTGACACGATTTACGTGGAGAGCAAATTTGCCGGCGGCAAAAAAGTAACGTCCGGCAAAATTGTTGTCACGGATCCTCGGGGTAACCAGTTGCTTTCCGGTCTGACAAATGATCAGGGCGAATTTTCTTTCAAGGTTCCCCAACGGACGGATTTAAAAATCGTGCTTATCGCCGGCCAGGGGCATCAGGCAGAGTGGACCCTACGCGCGGCCGAAATGGAGGATTTGCCATCGAAGACAGCTTCGGACAAAAGCACCGAAAAAGCCATGCAATCTGAACGAAAAAAAGATGCTGCCATAACATCCGTGGAGACCGGGACCGCAGCGCCGGATACTGCCATAAAGCCCACAGAATTGGAAGCAATCATCGAAACTGTTTTAGATAGGAAGTTGAAGCCCATTATCAGGATGCTGGCCGATATCCGGCAAGATGCCCCCTCTGTTGGAGACATTTTTGCAGGTATCGGTTATATTCTTGGCCTGGTCGGCATCGCCGCGTATGTCCAAAGCCGCAAAAAGAAAGAGTGATTATCCGCCATGCTCCAGGAACCGTTTGCCTTCGGGAATTCATTTGTTCATCAGCTTGACCCGCGCATTCGTCTTATGACTGCCTGCGTCTATTCAATCGTCGTCGCCTTGTCCCGCAACTTTCAGGTTTTGACAGCCGCTGTCCTGATCTCATTCGTATTGGTCATGCTGGCGCAGCTGTCTGTCCGCGAAATCATTAAACGAATCATCGTGGTAAACAGTTTTAATGTGCTCCTCTGGCTGGTTCTTCCCCTGACCTTTCATGACCCCATAGCTTTGACACTCGGACCGTTAACCATTTATAACGCCGGGATCGTCATGGCGGCCCAAATCACGTTGAAATCCAATGCCATTTTGCTGGCCCTTATGGCACTGGTTACAACCATGAACTTCTCAATCCTCGGCTATGCCCTCAATTGGCTGCATGTGTCGGATAAGATCGTCCATTTGCTGTTGATGACCTATCGTTACATCTTTGTGATTGATCAGGAATACCAGCGTCTGATCCGCGCCGCCCGGATCAGAGGTTTCCAACCGCGAACCAATCTGCACACATATAAAACGTATGCTTACCTCGTCGGTATGCTTCTTGTTCGTTCGACAGTCCGGGCCGATCGGGTTTACAAAGCCATGCTTTGCCGGGGGTTTAAACGCAAATTTTATTGTTTGCATGAATTTAAGGCCGGCAAACACGAGCGGCTGTTTGCAGCCGCCATGGCGGGTGTCATCTTAGTATTGATCTACCTCGAATGGCTGAAGTAGGAGGCTTTTTTAAGTTTTATCTATGAACTCAGGACCTCCAATAATAAATTTAAAAGATATCAATTTCAGCCATCCCGGTGGCAAGGCCGTGCTAAACCATCTTGATTTCAAATTTTACAACGGTGATCGGATGGGATTGGTTGCTCCCAACGGCAGCGGCAAGACAACTCTTTTCCACCTCATCATGGGATTGAATAAGCCGACTTCAGGCGCTATGGAACTTTTTGGTAAAACCGTCACAACCGCCAAAGATTTCGAAGAGGTACGGCGACGCATTGGGTTGTTGTTTCAAGATCCCGATGATCAACTTTTCAGCCCGACCGTCATTGAGGATGTGGCCTTCGGACCGCTGAATTTGGGAAAATCCAAAGAGAAGGCCCAAAACATTGCACGGCGAACACTTGCAAATCTGGGCCTGGAAGGATTTGAAGATCGCATTACCTTCAAACTATCAGGGGGCGAAAAACGGCTTGTATCTTTGGCTACCGTCTTGGCAATGGAGCCGGATGTGCTGCTTCTGGATGAGCCGCTGACTGGACTTGACTCCGACACCAGTTCAAAAATAGTAGAGATAATTTCCAACCTTGACCAGTCCTATATTATCATTTCGCACGATATCGATTTTCTTTTGTATACGACTAATCAAATATGCTCAATAAAACACGGCAAAATCATTTTTGAAGATGAATCTCAAATTCATGTGCATCGACACGTGCATCCGCATGGGCGATATCCCCATAAACATGGATGATGTTTAATAAACTTCGCAAATTTCTTCAAACCACTGCAGGTGTTCTTCTCTGGCGATCCCCAGTCTTTTGGCAACCGCCGGAGAGAATATCGCAAAGGTGGCCTTGGAACTGGCGCAGAGCGTACCCTCGGCGTTGTACAGGCTGCCTTCCAGCAGGGCTTCATGCCGGCCTATTTTCTCCAATACCTTGCCTTCGGCTTTTAACTCGCTGTTGATGTAAACCGGCTTTATAAAATCGACGGTCATGGATTTGGTCATGGTGATCTGTTTGAGCAGATAGATGCCGGACCAGCTCATGATTTCATCCAGGATTGTCGAAATAACCCCGCCGTGTACCAGCCGGTCCCATCCGCACAGATGATCCGGCACCTTCAAGCGGGAATAGACAGACGAATCCTGGGTGTAAAATTTCATTTGCAACCCGGATGGATTTGCCGGGCTGCATCCGAAACAATAGTGGGCTTCACGGTTTGGCAGGTGTTTAGGTTTTTTTTTGGTTCCATGCTAGTAGTAAATTTGATTGAACAGTTGGTTGGCACTTTGTTTATCGAGATTTTTTAGAATTCTATATTCGTCGAGGGCGGCAACTTTATCCCCCGTTTGCAACAGGGCAACTCCCAGATTGTAGTGCGCGAATGCGAAATCCGGATCAATGCGAATAGCTCTTTTATACGCTTCAATCTCCCGGTCAGCATGGCCCAGTATTTTATGTACCATGCCAAGATTATTGTGGGCCGGCGCAAATTCAGGATCGATGCGAAGCACTTCTTGATTTGCTCGGAGGGCATGTGGATAGCGGCCGAGCTGAGCGTAGGCAATCCCTGCGTTGAAGTGGGCCGGCGCGGCATCCGGATTCAATCGAATCACCGTTTCGAAAGCGTTTTTGCCCTCAACCAGCCGGCCAAGCTTGGTGTAAGCCACGCCCAGCTTAAAATGGGCCTCCTCAAAATCAGGCTTCAACCGGATCACCCGCAGGTAGGCGTTGATTGCTTCCTGATGCTGACCGAGTTTGATATAATAATTTCCTAAAATAAAGTAAAGGCTTTCATCACCGGGATTGGCTTTTATGGCCTGCTGATAAGCTTTTATGGCGGCCGCCGGATTGTTCAAACCAACATGACAATATCCCAATCCATTCCATGCCATGGTGTTCTGAGGATCTTTTTCGATGGCCTCCTTGAAAAATTCAAGGGCCTTTTGATTTTCACCGTTAATTGAAAAGCTGTATCCCTGGCGGCAGAGTTTTTCCGCAAGTCCGGGCTGGTTCAGACTGTTGTTAAATGTCCACAGAGACATCGACATACCGTCCTTGACCGGTTTCAGTTTTTTGACTAATTTCGCTGAAACAGCGAAATTAAGGTTCTGCCCGCGAACCATCTGGAAGGTGGCAACACCGACTACCTGACCTTTCAGGTTAATTACCGGACTGCCGCTCGAACCCGGGGAGATGGGGGCCGACATCTGGAAAAATTCTCCCACTGATGGAATTTTCCGTATCGACGATACAATACCCTCGCTGACAGTTTGCTCGAGTCCCATCGGGCTGCCGACCACCAGGATTTGCTCGGCAATTGATGGTAAACGGTGAGTCGTTTTTATCCATTTAAACTTTTTGGGGGGAATATCTACCAACACTTTAACCAGGTCGATCGCCTTGTTATCCGCTACTATAAGTTTGATCGGGTAGGTGTTGCCGTCAGCCGTTCTCACCTCTGCCGTGTATTGGCCGTCCAGAACGTGGTAGTTTGTGATCAAATGCCCGTATTTATCAATAAAAAATCCGCTGCCGATATTGGCAACCTTCTGATTGATATCATAAACAACGACAGTCACAACGGCAGGGCGGATTTCATTCACCAGTTTAGTTAGTTCGGTTCCGGCCGTTAACGGGCCCGTCATTACCAGCCAGTTTAACAGGGCCAGAACAATTGTGATCTTTAGTTTATTTCGCATTTTAATGCCTCACCCTAACAACGTTACCTCACACATTAAGCATCATTTAATACATTTGAAGCTAAACCAATTTATTTTAATACCAGAATTAAGTCGGATTCTTTGATGGGGACTTACACCCTAACCCGGATAAACCGGAAATTCCAAAACACAAATACCAAATTCCAAATGGTTCGACAGGCCGTTCGACCACCTCGACAAACTCGGGATTTTCAACAGGCTCACGGTCCTGAGCAAAGTCGAAGGACTCACCACCCTGAGCCCAGTCGAAGGGTAAATCACAATGACCAAAATTCAAAATCCCAAATGCGAATATGATCTTAAGAAAGAACGTTTCAATTCTATTAAGACTCTAAATGATTATAGCCGGCGTCAGCTTGTGAGGCTGTAAAAGGGGGGAGCGGATAGGCCGATGATATTAGGGAAAGTTGACGGAACTATGAAAAAAACACAATATATTGATTTTTTTCTTGACATGCAACTATATATTGTGATAGAAATAATTATCCCTCCTTGAAAAGGGCGACTTAGTCCCCCGTCCCCTTTTGTTAAAGGTTGTGAGACTGGCGGCGCCAAAACAATAAGGCGTCTGCCGAGGCTGGTCATGGCATACTGACAAACGCTAAATTTTAACCATTTTATCACCGTACTGAAAACAAACCCTAACTTTGCTATGACCGTAACTCTAACCTCCCCGGAAGGCGTAAGTTGTCTTCCGGGGTTTTTATTCCATTTCCCCCAATCATTTCCTTTCGGTGTCACGGAAAAAAAGTCGCGCACATTTTAAATCAACTGCAACCCTAAGTTGATCTTTTCATTCGAATTGGAAAGGTCCATCTGATTTTTCACCTCAATTTATATCAACAGATCCTGTTCAGAAAGGATCCGGGAATTTAGTACTAACGGTTGGTGACCTGCCACGGTTATTTGGTGCCACTTATTGGTGGATACCTGGTCGGGGGCACTATTTAAGATTTTTCTGATTTGGCCGCAGGAATAAATTTATGGCTAGAATAAAGAGACAAAATTGGGTGTTAAGTTACAGTGGTTTTATGAGTTCAGGGGTGTTTTTTTGGACACTGTTTATATTTACTAACGCCGAATTGGGGAATTTTGGAATTGAGGAATTGAGGGATTGAGGGATTTAGGAATTGAGGGATTTAGGGATTTAGGGATTGAGGGATAAAATCAATTAAAATAGATAGAATTCCTTATCTTATCAAAAATTGTGAAGGCACACGATATCAGGATAAACGTAACATGAAGCCAAAGTCTCACTTTTCTTCAACCGGATAACCGGCCTTCATCCACGCGCTCCAACCCCCTTTAAGCGCAAATACGTTAGTGTATCCTTTAAGCCTAAAGGTCCGTGCCACCCGGGCACTTGTTCTCTCGCTCTTTCAGGAACAATAAAATATAAGGGTCTGGTTTTTGCCGAACTTTTCGATCCATTGATCCACCTTAGATGGATCTTCTCTGATGGCAGTTGGAATTTTCTTGCTGCTTCGCCACCAGTTACGGTACTTGCGCACATCTATGACGATCGTATCCGGACTGTCCATCAATTTTTTAGTCTGATGGACAGAAATTCTGGGTACGTCTTGGGTGTCCCCCGCAACCGCGGCCGGGCCGAAAATCAGCCAAAATATGAAACAGGCCATCATCGGAACGATGTACTTTTGAAAAGCCATGGCATACGGATTAACCAAAGCGATTAAAATGTCAAGAACTATTGAGCCACAAAAAAATAGGGGCAGCCCCACGGGGGCCACCCCTTACCCTAAGGAAATATATACTACAGTGTGCCCGCCAGCACACTGTTATCTTTATCGGTTGAATTCCGATAAACTTTAGTAAAAAAACCCTATGGGGCGTCAAGTTTTTAGGATCTTAGAAATTATTTTTGTGCATTTTGTGGCGAGATCTTTTTGTGTAAAAATCAAGTTACCCCAAGAAATGCCTAAAAACAGAATGCCTAAAGTGCCTAAAATGCCTAAAATTATGGTGTCGCTTCGCTCCGTCTTTTTTATAAGTCGTTGACGCTGGCCTTATGGGAAGACAGAAATCAGAACAATGAAATGATAACTTACCGTGAGTTTCTAATTTCATAAAATCGATAGAATACATTTACCTGTCGAGAGCCTCTTGGCCGAACGGCTTTAGGCATTTTCCGGTTTATCCGGCTTAGGAATTGGTAAGAGATCTATAAATCCTGAACCTCGACATATTGTTTTTTTTTGGCGCAATACCACTTGTTGGCGGCAATGCAGGTGTAGTCCTCTTCAGACAACTCAATAATATGCTTTGCAAAAACAATTGCTTGCTGCTCATCCCGAAATAAATTCCGCAGGGTCCCGATATTCTCACCGTATTCCAAAACACAAATCATGGTCTTACTCCCCTCGCATTTCAAGCTCATGTCAGTTCATTTCCTCACAGTCATGGTGATGCCGCCGGGGTGGGTCAGGCCCCGGAGGCGATGAAAGGAGGCGTGTTCCGAGGCCTGACAGGAACCCCGAATCACCCGGCGCATGATGTCTAATTACTCCGCCCTGAAAAATAACAATATCAGGAGCAGGTAAACTATTTTCGTCCTTTGAAATCTTATTAGGCTATGTTGCCGCTGATCCGGACCTATGGTTAAAAAACAAACTTAAGTTTTCCAAGAACTATTGATTACCCTGAATATGCTATTTTTCAGGGCGGAGTAATTAAAAATTACATCATTCAACTTTCATGCCAAAGTTATCCCTTGGGGGGGGCATGCCTTGATAAACGGCCGTTTAACCGATGGTTTGACGAAACTGCAGGTTTGGGCCGGGAATAAACTGCCGCGAAATGTCAAATTTTTGACCAAAATTTGCCCAACCATTTAAGTTATTCGTTTTCTTGACAAATTCTGCTTTCAGAGGTAAAAAAAAGAAAGGAATGTAGATATGATGGAAATGATGCTAAATTGGCTGGTAAGCAACTGGGACAAATTCTCCATTTGGGTGACCAATCAACCCCTGTTTGTGGAAGTGGCCTTCGGGGTAGGGCTGTTTTATATAGTCTTGCTGGGTGTAAAAGTGCTTTACAAACTGCTAATATTTATATTCTCAGGTTTGTTTGTCCGCCCCCAACGATTCAAAAAGAAGAAAAATTTGCGTATCAAACCCAGCGGCAACAAACCGATTACGCTGGATGACGACGCGCCGCCGTTTGTTTTCAGGTAGAACGCCTTACACCTGAAAATCGTATAATTTTAAATTCCTCTCAAAAATTGATGCTTTAAAAAACACAGGCCTCTAAAGCCTAACCCGGGCGGGTGGCCCTAAAAGAGATTGATCACGAAAACACGAAAATTGGAAAGCACGAAATTTTTCTTTGCTTTCGTGTTTTCGTCATTTCGTGCTTTCGTGATAAAAAAGTTTGGTCGTTCTCAATCATCTATACTGCTTTGTGAAGTATCTCCAGTAGCTCCTCCTTGGTCAATTCAATCGGGTTGCCTTTCATGCTGCTCGCCTTGCGGGATTTAGCCACAATATCTGTAAAATCTTTTTCCTCGATACCGTAAGCCGCCAAGGGCTGTACCTGCAACTTTAAACACAGTTTCTGTACCCAGGCGATACCGTCTGCGGCCCGGGCGGCGGATGATCCGGTAATAAGGCGGGCGACCTCATCGTAGCGGTTCATAGCCGGGGACTCTGAAGCCCGGGACTGCAGGGCATTGATGTTGGCCTCCATGACAAAGGGCAGTAATGCGGCACACAGGGCGCCATGGGGCGCATCGTACATTCCGCCCAAGGGGCCGGCGAATCCGTGGACGGCACCCAATTTTGCGTTTGCCAGAGCCAATCCGCCGAAAAGGCTTGCCAAACACATATCCGTGCGCGCTGCGGCATCCCGGCCGTCAAGGTAGGCCCTTTCCAAGGAGCGCGCCGCTCTCTGTAATCCCTCCCGGCAGATACCGTCTGTCAGCGGATTGGCCCGGCATGCAACAAACACTTCCAGCAGCTGAGTGAAGGCATCCAATCCGGTAACGGCGGTTATGGCAGGCGGCATCGAATAGCTCAATTTCGGATCGATGAGGGCCAACTCCGGAAGCATATACGGGCTTCGCATGCTGACTTTAACCCGATGTTGCGGAGAATCAAGAACGGCATTGCGGGTAACTTCGGTTCCGGTTCCGGCCGTGGTTGGAATAGCGACATAGGGCGCGGATTTTCGTTTTAGCGGTTGGCCTTTCCCGATTACCTCAAGATAGTCCCTTAACTTGCCGCTGTTGGTTAGAAGGGCCGCGACGACTTTACCGGTATCTAAAACACTGCCCCCGCCGATACCGATCACGAAGTCACAGATATGCCGGCGAGCTTCTTCGACTGCTGCCAGGGCAAGGTCTGTTGTGGGTTCCCCGGAGATCCGGAACTTTGCAACTTCAATTCCGGCGTATTTTAACTGATCAATCATCGGTGTCGCCCGTTCAGTGGATTGACCGGTAATGACAAAGGCTCGACGACCCATTTTTCCGGCCAGGGAGCCGATGTTTTTTACCGTTCCGAGACCAAAAATAATTCGTGTGGCAGTAGCAAATTCAAATTCCATGATTGTTGCTTCCTTTCTGGGCCAATGTGTCGGCAAAGTGACAATTTGTGGCAAAAAAATTGACGATATTTGTCAGTTTAATGATTTCAGCTTATACAGAAAAATAGTTAACTATTTGAGATTTAAGTAGTTTATGAATAATTTAACAAATGGCATAGAATTTGTATATATACGCCGATAGAAACTAAAACTTCTCAAATGTGCGTGCATCTTCTCTGTCGGGCTCTCACAACTTATAGTTTGAGGAATAGCGCCGCACGGGAATAACGGCATCGAGGGAAGTTTTCAGTTTAAAATCCGCTTTGTCAAACAATAGGACGAAGCTTAATATAATTTGCATATTTTATAAGTCCTAAGCTTTACCAATCCCGTCAACCGATATCGCTATATCTGACGGGATTTATCTTTTGAAGGGGGACACCAATGATTCCATCGGTCAACAGCGCTCTATCGGCACTGCGGGCTTACAGAACCTCCATGGGGAGTTACCGCTGACAACATTGCCAACGTTAACACCGATGAATTTAAAAAAAGCAGGGCCACCATGAACGAAGGTGCCAACGGCGGCGTGGAAGTGGAGGTTAGTAAGATCAACACTCCCGGCCATCGTTATCAAGAGCTCGAAGGGGATCAGATGGTTGAAAAAGAAACTTCCAATGTCAATCTGGAGGAAGAGCTCCCTGATATGATGGTTAGCCCAGCGCACCTATGAAGCCAACCTGAAGGTGCTTCAAACCCAAGATAAGATGTTGGGAACCCATGCTGGATATCCTGAGTTAAATCCCTGTATGGATGAAAATTTCCCCGCACCTTAGTGCTTCGATTTAAATCCTAATCTCGATTTTATCCCCAATTGCTTTCTTTCTTGATTCGCTCTAAACTATATTTCATATCACGAAAGGTCGTCTAAAAAAACCGGTAAGCGCTAACCCGGATCCGCCGCCGAAGAATTGACTATTGAATCTTCAATTATTTTAGGATGCCAAAATGATTGATATCGCCGACTAGCTTTGTTAAAGCTTGGCAAGCAACAGCTAAATAAAAGGAGGATTCAGGATGTCAACAGATAGACCTAAAAAAAGTCCCTTTCCATCAGCCCACGATGCCGCCAAATCCGCCCAGCTGCATATCGACTCACCGCAATGCAGATCCGCCAGCTACCGGCTGGCTTTTCAGGACCCGGATTTGCTTCTACGCGATGAGCTGCGACCGGTGCGGTTGCAGCTGGAAGTCCTCAAACCGGAGCTGGTATTACAGGAACAGCACATCGAGTCGACAGTCGTCGTCTACGGCAGCGCCCGGATTCCGGACCCGGAAACCGCGGAGTCCCGATTGGTATCGGCCCAGGCCGAATATGCCAAAAACAACCAAGATCCCGGGCTGAAGAAAAAGGTGGATGCAGCCCGCAAAGCCCTTGAAAACAGCCGCTATTATGATGAGGCCCGTAAATTGGGGCACTTGATATCCAGCAACACCGGCAAAGACAAACTGGTGGTGATCACCGGCGGCGGACCGGGCATTATGGAGGCGGCCAATCGCGGGGCCCATGAAGCCGGGGTTCCGAGCATCGGCATGAACATCACCCTTCCCCATGAACAGGCACCCAATCCTTACATTACGCCGGATTTAAACTTTCAGTTCCATTATTTTGCCATCCGCAAAATGCATCTGTTGATGCGGGCCAAAAGCCTGGTGGCATTTCCCGGCGGATTT
>PVMK01126549.1_pt1 | contig 22866 bp, 15 predicted proteins | sample 1853481 | NCBI WGS metagenome assembly PVMK01 (sample SAMN08533507, study PRJNA380276) | Marine sediment metagenome, whole genome shotgun sequencing project. | reverse complement strand
CAACAACCAGACGCGCAGCGATTTTCTGCCAATCGGAGTACGGATCCCGAATTCGCAAACCCCTCTCTCAATTCGCGAAAACTGGCCTCTCTGTTCGTGCTTTTGCCTGCCAGGTCTCGTTGGTGGAGATCTTTATCCGCGACGAGATACAAGTAGTGCTACAATGATGATCGGTTAGAGAGCAATGTACCGAGACTTGACATGGAGTGAAGATATCGATGAGTAAGAAAAAGCCATACAGAAAACAGCGCAAGGGAAAAGCCAAGCAACAAGGGCCAGCCATGCCAGATCCCAGGGCGATGGAGAGAATTACAGCCGATCTCGGCCGGATGTTGGGCGATCAGGAGTTCGACACCATTGAGGAGGCAAAAGCCTACATGGAGGCACTTGTGACCTCTGGAGCGCCGATCCCTTCTCAAAGTCCGGTCTCACCCTTGGCAGAAGCCCAGAACCTGGTGTACGATGCTTGGGAAGCCAGTGGTCCCTTACGCCTCTCGCTGGCGCGAGAAGCCTTGGACATCTCAGAAGATTGCGCAGATGCCTGGGCAATCCTGGCCCAAGAGGCCGCCGGCAGCCTGCATGAAACCAGAGCGCTGTACGAAGCAGGCGTCAAGGCCGGAGAGCGCGCCCTGGGAGAGGAAGCCTTCGAGGAATATGCCGGCCACTTTTGGGGTGTGATGGAAACACGGCCGTATATGCGTGCCCGATCTGGTCTGGCAGAATGTCTATGGGCATTGGGTCATCATCAGGAGGCCATAGACCATTTTCAGGAGATGCTGCAACTTAATCCTGGCGACAACCAGGGGATTCGATATATATTGATGTCCTACCTGCTCGAGGAAGGCCAGGATGATGATCTGGACAGGCTATTTGATTCGTATGATGATGATCAGTCAGCAGTCGGGTTATATACGCGAGCCCTGACACTATTCCGCAGAGAAGGCGCCAGTGATTTAGCCAGAAAGAGATTGCAGGAGGCGCTTGGTTTCAACCGCTTCGTTCCAGATTATCTGCTTCGGCGTAAAAAGCTGCCCGCCCAACTGCCGGAGTACATAGGGTTTGGGGACGAGGATGAGGCGGTCGCTTACGTCGCTTATAATGGCCATCTTTGGCGCGAGGACGAAAAGGCCACCGATTGGCTCCGACGATTAGTGAAAGCGAGTTAGAGGCTTAGCGGAAGTGGCGAGGATAACTATACCCTCGATCCGGATGAACCGCAGCCCAGATCTGAACGCGGCGTTCCATAGCGTCCGGTATCACCCCAATTTCAAGATAAAGACGGTCACAACCGCCTTGTCTATTAGTGAATCGCGATCTATCCTCTCAACGTAAGTGGTACAGATTTTCGGGCAGCCCCAGGTCCACGAGCCTGACGATCACCGCAAGAAACACTGGTGGAGCGAATTTCTTGCTTATCTGATAGGAATTTTCGGTTTACTCTCATCGGGTTTGGTGGCTCTGGCCCGCAAAAAGGGAGGGAATCGACTCGCAATGGGAGAGGTTACTCCAACCAAGCCCCCAGCCGAGTTCGCGCCTTCTAAGGCGACTCGGCACAAGCCCATTCCTATGGCCAAGCGTCCAGCCGAGTCCGCGCCTTCTAAGGCGACTCGGCACAAGCCCACTCCTGTGGGCAAGCGTCCAGCGATCTACAGTGCCGCTCTAAATACTCTGTGGTTTTTATAGGGAATACCCCCCAGGGTCTCCAGATCCTTTCGCATCTGTACGGCCGTCTCCGCCACCTGCGTTAATTCAACGTGGGAGAAGTTCATCTGGTGGACGGTCTTTTCCATCTCCGCATACATCAAGGCGTTCCCACCCCTACCCTGGAACTCAGGCAACATCCCCATGCCGTTGCCGGCGATCCAGTTAGTCCGCCTCATCTCGATCAGTAGATCAATGATCCCGAAGGGAAACAGCTTGCCTTTAGAACGTTTCATAGCGGCCGAGATGTCGGGGAAGCCAAAGAGAAAACCCACCACATCATCCTCATGAGCGATCACCTTTATCAATTTGGGCATCGCCACGAGCATGATGTTGTCTATGACGAAGGATAGCTCTCGATCGGTCAGTGGAACATATTCCCAATTTTCAATAAAGGTGTTGTTGTAAGTGTAGCCGATCTTATTCGCCCATCTCTTGAGTTCGCGTTTGCTTTTAAAGCGTATAACGCGCAGATTCTGCCGTCTTTTCACCCTTTCGGCTATTCGATGAACACGTTCTGGCAATTCGAAATCTTTGACTTCTGCGTATTCTGATACAAAGTCCACTTCCTTCTCGAAACCGCTTTCCTCAGCCAGTCGCAAGTAATAGGGATAGTTGTAATTCATCATGTTCATCATCTGCCGGTGCTCGAAACCCTTCTGGAGCATGCCATATCCGTCAAAGACACTAAACCCTTTGGGACCGATCACCGACTCCAGGCCACGCTGTCTCGCCCACTCGAAGAGCCGCCCGAACAAGGCCCCGGCCGCTTCTGAGTCATCTTCGCAATCGAAGAAGTAAAATTGGCCGTGATTTGTGCCGTGATAGTTGTTGTAATTCCGGTTTTCTATTGCGGTTATCCGGCCGATATCCTCTCCGTCGCGAACGGCGATGAAAAAATCGGCCGTCGAATGTTCGTAGAATGGGTGCTTGTCCCGGTTTAGCGTATCGAACATATCCGCCCGGATTGGCGGCACCCATTGGGGGTGATCCTTATAGAGTCTGAAAGGGAGGTCGATAAAGCGGCGAACCTGGGATTTGTCTCTGGTATCAACCTTGTCGATCGTCAACATGATGGACTCCTATACTCTGGCTAATGACGTTCGCGATACAGCCGCTGTTTCACCATGATGATGGGCGAAAGAAAGCCCTGGTTAGACAACCTTCATCGAATACCAGGCACGGTCCTTTGCCAATATCCCCTCGGCTTTGAGATGGCTGTTCCTCTGTTTGGATTTTACCTCTACCCCATAATGTTCCGCTAGCTCCCCGCTATCTACATTGGAAGCAGATTCGATAATTAGAGATGGGCATCCAGCAGGCCAGGACACAATGTCTATGCGAAAAAGTATTAACTGCTTCACCTGGATGATTCACCTCGGAGAATAGAATACGCTGGAATTGTTACGCGCCAATACCACAGGGGATAAAGGTCAGGGAAGTTCGTTGCCGCAGAAAATGAATTGAAGGGCGTTTAGAGCGTATCGTCCACTTCGCTATGTCCCGCTTCAGAGTGCGAATCCAGTTCAAAATAGATTTCGCCGCCTGCGGTTCCAGAAGTCAGCTCATCTCGAACAATGGCAAACCCGGAACCGGTAGGTAATGATAGCTCGTCGATCAGTTTCCCCAGACGACCACCCTCTGATCCGGTTATCCAACTCAGGAAAATCCCTCGAGTTTCAGGTCGCTTCCTGTCCAGGCTGATGATCACCTTTCTCAGCAAGTCGTCGGCGGCCGTCGAATCGGCCTGGCCCCAGGTACCAAAGCGAGTTTCCATGACACTGAAGACACCCAGCGCCTCGACAGACATATTCTCGGTGGCCTTCAGGAGGTTAAAGAAGCCATCAACATTAAGATCGTAAACCAGGTTGAATTGGACCGGATCTTTCTCGGGCAAAGCCCGGCTGATCTCCAGGCCCGTTGTGTGCAGGATCACATCGATGCGACCATGCTCCTGTCGAATCTCGTCCACGACCGTCGATACGGCCGCTTCATCTAGCAAATCAAGGCAATAATAGTGCGCCACTCCACCGGCAGCTCCTACCGATTCGATGGCCTCTAACACCTCCACCTCTCGCCCGATAGCAGTCATAATCCGCTCTACCATAGACGGTGTTGGCTCGGGCACGGCTGTCTTGATCTCCTCAATTAATTGCTCCCTCAGAGCTTTTTTGTCCGTTCTAAAGAGGGCCACACGTGGATCCGCAGCATCTGGCACGGCCACGAGGTCTAGCATATAGAACGTGCCCCCATTTGAAGCTAAATCGACGACTATCTCGTTTGTTAACCGGTTTGCGGCGCCGGTGACCAGATAAACTGTTCTCTCATCAAGCGTCAGGCCAGGGACATTTCGAGATAATGTCGATTCAGCCAGGGTTACGCCGTAGCGGTTTTCCCCATGATAACCCACTTCAAGTGGGTCAGGATCGCGAGTCGTCTCCGAGACGATGGCTTGTGCTATCCGCGGAGGCTCCATATCCAACTCGAAGTCAATAGCTTTGACGAGCGCCGCCCCTTTTTCACGCTGAAACGCCTTCAGGAAACCAGTAATCGATCCTCCCATAGGAGCGGTGACAACCGGATCGCCATAGCCATGTAGTCCACCCATCCTGGTAGCAGAGATAAGAAAGGAGCTGGACAGGTTAATGGAATCGTACAGCGCACGCATCGTATGATAGAGATTCTTTACACGCTGGCGGTTCAACTCACGCCAATTCTCCAGGTTCATCTGAGCGAGAGGTGGCTCAATGTCGAGGCCGGCTAACCAATATACGCCGTCGATGGGTCCATCTGATTGCCAGCCATGGACTCGTTCCTCTAATTCTTCACCGCGGGCTGTCGAAATAAGGGGCAAGGTCGTAGCACCGAGATTACGTAAGACCCTGACCAGGGCTTCGCCCACCCCGCCCCGGTCAAACATGACCAGAAAGCGCTTTCCGCTAAATGTGATCCCAGTCGACTGGCATTCGTCAAGTGGTGGCATTTGCGTCGACCTGGCTACCCGGCGGATTGTCGCCAAAGCGTTCTCCCGATCCCGGGAATCCTCAGATAACACGGGTCCCGGCTCGATTCTTTCCGCCTCTGGTCTGGACTTGACAGGAGCTAGCCCATCCTTTAGCTCATGCTCTAAGATCGAAGCGTCGACAAGGTCAGGTCGGCTTTCCCGGACAAAATAGATTAAGTCAGCCAGGGTCACATAATCGGAGGGCTGTAATTCCTCCGGTTGGGGGATGCCAAAAGATTCCAGGATCGCAGAAACGACCTCCGCATGAGGTTCGTTGCCAAGGCCAAGGTCGACCAGCAGGTCCGTCTCCGGCGCCAGCTCGTGTATGGGTTTGCCCGTCTGCTCGGCTGTTATCAATATCACCGTCTCAGTGATGGCGAAAACGATTGGCGGCGTTTCCTCGGAACCGGGACCGTCGAGCTCCATATTGGAAAGAGGTGTCCATCCGGCGACCGCGTTCTGACGAGCAACCGCGTTCTGACGAGCAACCTCGTTCTGACGAGCAACCTCGTTCTGACGAGCAACCTCGTTCTGACGAGCAACCTCGTTCTGACGAGCAACCTCGTTCTGACGAACAACCTCGTTCTGACGAACAACCTCGTTCTGACGAAAGCTCTCTCCTGGGCTGACTTCCTCGCTTTCTGCATCAGCCACATCCTCAGACGCTCTCAATAATGCTTCTCCAGTCGCGGTAAACGGATCTTCCTCCAGTTCAGACACCGGCTCCAGTTCAGACACCGGCTCCAGGTGTCCAGCGCCCACCTGATCGATTGTCGTCGCTCGTAAAAAGGCGATCAAATGGGCCAGAGTGGGATATTGAGCCAGGAGATCACCCTCGGGGCATTCAAGTTCATACTCCCGGCATAGAACTCGAAAAACCTCGATCTGCTCGACAATATCAATACCGAGATCTTCTTCAAACTCCAGATCCAGGCTCAGGAGCAACATGTCGACCGGATAGCCGGTCTCTTCGGATACGATATGCAGGGCTTTAAGAGCCAGCGGATCGCTCCCAGGGTCCCGGTCCTCATATCTGGCGGAGCCGTTGGCCTCGCTTTCCTTCTCCATCGGTGGAGAACCCTCTTCCACGAGATCGGGCCGTCTCTCTCTTACGAAGGCGATCATGTGAGCGATGGTTGGATAATCACTCATCTTCAAGTTGACGTAGCCTGTAACGCCTAACGTCTGGCAGATGTCAATCAGAAGTTCCGCGTGTTCTTTTTCGCTGATACTAAGACCTGTCCTCAGGTCGAGATCTAGGTTAAGCATGTCAATGGCGGCCCCGGTATGCTCGGCGGCTATCATCAGTGTCTGAATGGCGATTCCGTCGAGCTCCATCTTTGGCGGAATCACGGCCTCGCTTAAGCCAACCGCTGGCCTAAGAGCTTCTGGCTTGTCTGCGGCTCCGGCTCTATCGCCAAAACTGCGAGGCTCCGGTTGGAGGGTCTCTGCTGAAATAACGGGCTCCGGATCAGCCCACTCTAGCGCTGGTTCCTCACCTGCGGAGCCCTCACGGGTTGGCTCATCCATCTCCGGCTCTGCCAGGTCGCCACCACCCGTCCAATCTCCAACCGCGGCCAAAACTTTGGGGCCAAGACCATATCGCCATGGGCTGGGAACGGGTCTGTGGATAAGAGAGCCTGGTGACTCCAACCTTAATATGCGGTCCGATACCCTGGTCTCGGCATTTTCGTAACCGCTAATATCTTCTAGCCACTGTTGGTACAACACCCGGTCATCCAGACGATCAATATTGCCTGGTATACGCCGGTGCAGGATCATGGCTAATTGAGAGCCCGGGCCCGCTGCCAGATGAAGGATATACAGGGGTGTATACCGGCCGCCTTTACTGAAATAGAGATCGCTTAGGTCAGCGCTCTCAAACCAACCATCAGGTGCAGGAGGCACTTCACCACTTTCCAGAATCTTGATAGCAATGACATCCTCATAACCTGTGGTTGTGGCTCCATCCATGAGAGAAGCAGCGCTTGTGACAATTATCTCGGAAGCCGAATCACCGAATACGGCTTCGACAGCACTCGGGCCAGTAGCGTCGCCACCAGGAGCGAAGAGGGCGCCATCCGCCAGTATCACCAGGCGGGGGGCCATTTCCTCCCTGTGTAGTGCGAACCGCTGCTCGACTCCGCTGATCAAGTTTTCCATGGACCTGGCTACAGTATTACCGGCACTCGACTCTGGGCTAGAGGGAGCGATGCGGATCTCACTCCAAAGCAACTCGGCGATACCGCGCATCCCCCGGTCGCGGAGTGCGTCTTCACTTTCGACGACAAGCGCACACGCTCCCAAAACCTGTGCTTCCCCAGATTCTGATTGGTCTACGCTCGGATCTACGCCCTGCCCTGTTGGCTCCCGGTCGATATCCAGCCAGCGGACCAGTCGTTCACTGTCTGGAACGGTAGTACAGATGATGACCACCCGGCGGCAACGACCCAGGCGAATCCAATCTTCGGCTAGGGCCAGGGCCTGGGTCATGCTGGCCCCGGCAGCGTTAACATGGGTCGCAGGTCCACGGGCTCCGACATAATCAGATAACTGGCTATGACCCTGGGCCAGAGCTCTGAAGATGAGACTGGGATCCAAAGTACCCGACCGCTCGGAAACCATCTCCTTAAGTTCCTCAACTATCTCGTCGATTTGAACCCCGGTTTCACTGTCAGATGACTGGCGCAGCTGGCCAAGTGTTTTCAGTTGGTCGAACGTGCTCTGGTATTCATAATGTCGTTCCAGGGCTTGCACCAAACCATCATAACCTGGATAAGGACTGGCAAAAATGACGCCAGTCTCTTCCTGCAGCGGCTCTGGAAGCTCCCACCGGGCGCCAGTAAGTTGAACTAAGGGGATCCCTGCCATCCTCAAAGCATCCAACCCTGCCGAAACGGTAAGCCGGGCGCTGATATTGAGAACTCCCGCTGGGTCGGCTAGATTCTTCGCCGCGGTTGGAAGACCCAGGCCAACACCAGAGATAACTACTGATCCCCCAGGAGGATCATTCTGGTCAAACGGACGGGGCGGAGTGGCTATGTCGACAGGATTCGCCTGATCAAGCGTTTCGACCAGCAGATGCACTTAGCGCTTCGAGAGAAGAGCCCAGGGGATCTGTGGGCGTTACAGACGACCGATCCTGGCCTTCGCCCATGGCGCTTTCGTGGGCCTGAGGCAGTGTTTCAGGAGTGCTAGAGTCAGAATTCTCAGTCTCTGAATCCTCGAACTCAGATATTCGAGGTTCGGTTTTCGAGTCATTCATATTTGCACATCACGCCCGAAGAATTGGCTTGCCAGTGATCACAATATCTAGTCTCGTCGTTAAGAATTGATGGTAATGGCACCACTTAGATTATCAGATAGAAAGAACTATCGTCAATACCTTGAAAGAACTATTCATACAACCGGTGGTTGTGGGCGACAGGGTTAAAGTCAGGGATAATGACTGCCAGTATAACAAAAATGGAGAGAAATCTGTGTTAAAGACTGCCTCATTGACAATCTTGCTTCTGATCCTGCTCCTACTCAGCGCCTGCAACGAAGACGAAGCGGCACCCGGCGGCGACTCGCAACCGGTGGGCGATGGGTCAACTTCCGATACATCCCCAACTGATGGTGATCTCGACCCAAAAGCAACGTATGAGATCCAGGGAGACGGACTCTTCATTAGTGAAGTGCTGCCGGGTATCCCCGGCAACAACAATCAGGAATTCGTCGAACTGTATAACGCAGGCAGCGATTTTGTTGATCTGGACGGCTGGTCTCTCTGGTATCTTCTTGGTTCAGGTCAAGGGGAGGAGTTGGTCTACGCCTGGGATAGGACCACATTGGTTCCAGCCCATGGTCATTATCTCCTTGTTAGGAGTGGCAATGATTTCGGCATCATTCCCGACGCCTCCTTTGATACCTCGTTGTTTGAAAGAAAAGGCGGTCTATCTCTGAGGAGCGCAGATGGCGACGGTGGTGATACATTCGGCTGGGGTGATGCGCCTGATGGATTTTTCTCTGGTTCGCCTGCACAGCCGCCTGATAACGGCGCGAGTTTAGAAAGGTTGCCAGGTGGAGAGGGTGGTAATGGGGTGGACAGTGGGGTCAACGCTGTCGACTTTATCGCCCGGGCGATGCCTGAAGCCCAGAACAGCGGTAGCTCACCCGCCCCAGCCCAAGATAAGCAGCTGACGATCTATATCGAGGCCCCAAGCTCGGTTGAGCCGGGGAAGGAATTTCTCTATCTCGTTCACGTTGAAAACCAGACCGGGGAAGAGGCCAAAGAGATTCTTGTGTCTGTCCCGGTCGCCCCAGGTTATATCGTCCTGGATCTACCCGAAGGGGCAAGTGAGCAAGGTACTCGCGTCGAGTGGTTGATCGGCACGATAGCGGACGGCGAGGCAATTACCGGGAACATCCATTTGCAGAGCCCGCTTACCTATTCTGACGCATTGGTTAGCGGTTACTATGCCGAGGCCGAAGGCCTGAGTTCCGCCTTTGGCCCGCTCCAACTTGTCTCTGTTGCTGGGGGCTCTATCCCCATCGCCAATGCTCGACAGTTTGTAGGAGAGCTGGTGACGGTTGAGGGTATTGCCACCATGTACACCGGCGGATTTTTCGCGGGTGCAACCGGAACCAAGTTCTACATGGAAGACGATTCCGGAGGCATCCAGGTCTATTTGCCGGGAGGTCTAGGAGCAGTCAATGTGGACATTGGTGATAGGGTTCGAGTGACAGGTGAGATGGAGCCATACCGGGATTCCCTCGAGTTGATACCCAGCGATTTCCAGGCCGATATCGAGATTGTGGAAAAAGGCGCCCTGGAACCGGTACCATCGCCAATAACAATAGCTGATAACGAGCGGAATGACGCTGTGCTGGGAATGCTGAACGTCGTGGAAGGCACAGCCACCCTTATCGAAGAGTTCACTTACGACTATCAAATCGAGGTAACTGACGATCAAGGCAACACGACACTTGTTTTAATAGAAAAGGACACCGGGGTCACCGCCGAACCGTTGGATGTGGGCCAACAATACAGGTTTACGGGTATTAGCGAGTTTTACAGTGGCGCACGGCAGATCAAGCCTCGTCTCCAGAGCGACCTGGTCCAGATCTTCCCGCCTGTCTTGCTTTTAGAGATGAGCGCCAACAACAGCGTTACCCCTGGCGGGATTCTCACCTACACCATAACCGCTTTTAACCATACGCCAGAGACGCTTACAGATTTACACATTACAGCTTTTCCACCGGCCGGTGGTGTGGTGCTGGACCAGTTGTTGGACGGTAGTTTTATCATTCGCGATGATATCGTCTGGATCGTGGACAGCCTTGATGGTAACGGAGGGAGTGTCCAGGTTCGATATACACTCACCGTACATGAGGATGAGGGCGAGATGATCTCGTCGGATTCTGCGAGTGCCTCAGCCCAACCATGGACCGGTATTGTCAAGTCCAATCCGTTTTTAACCTTTGTCGGAAGTGGTGTGCCTATCTGGGCCATCCAGGGCCGCAACGACAGGTCGCCGTACGTGCGCAGTGAGGCCACCACGGTCGGCGTTGTGACCGGCGTATTCCCCGAATTGAGTGGATTCTGGATCCAGGAAATCGAGAGCGACGAAGATCCAACCACGTCAGCCGGACTGTTTGTTTTACTCGAAGATTTTGAAATCCCGGTCAAGCAAGGCGATCTGGTTCGGGTGAGAGGACAGGTTCGGGAAATGTCATCACAAACCACTCTCCATACCCAGGCGCCTGAAGATATCGAGATTATCAGCAGCGAAAATGAATTGCCAGCCCCCTTTGATTACGACCCGCCACTAGATGCGGGCGAAGCGCTAGCCTACAAGGAGGCCGTAGAGGGTATGCTTGTCACGGTCTCGGAACCGGCTGTGGCCGTCGGTCCGACCACCAGATACGGCGAATACGTTCTTGTGCGGGAGAGTTGGGATGTGGACTCGGTCCGGCGAGGTGAGGAGACAGGGCATTTTATCTTTGTCGACGACGGTTCTGAGGTGGCCCATGAAAATCAGTCCACCCTGACGTCTAACCCGGTTGCAAGAGGGGACTTAGTTACAGGGATAACTGGGCCGCTGGCCTATACCTTTGGTCAACACAAGATCCAACCACTCTCGACAGGGGAGATCGTCTCTGAAGAACGAGCGCTTCCCACGTTGCCGCCGACCAAGGCCAATGAATTCAGTGTGGCCACGTTCAACGTCGAGAATCTCTTCGACCTTCTCGATCCCCACCCGACTAGCCCGCGATGTTTACGGTTGACGAGTTCCATCAAAAACTTGACAAGATCGCTCAGGCCATTGTAGCCATGGGAGCGCCGACGATCATCGGCTTGCAGGAGGTCGAGAATATCGGCGTTTTGGAAGACCTGGTAGAGCAGGAGCAACTGGCAAACTTTGACTATGTCGCCTACTTAGTGGAAGGAGAGGATCCACGCGGTATCGACGTGGGTTTCATCGTGCGCAGCGACCGGGCCACGGTCCAAGGTGCAAACAACTATCCGGCTCCCGAAGGGCTTTCGACGCGACCGACCCTGGTCATTACAACAACGATCCACCTGAACGAGGGAGATGTGACCGTTTACGTTTTGAACAACCACTTGAGTTCATTAGCTAGCGGCGAAGAGGCCACCGAACCACGGCGAACCGCTCAGGCTGCCTGGAACACGACTCTGATCGACCGGTTCCGCAAGGTGGACCCTGAGGCGCATTTCATCGTCATGGGCGACCTCAACTCCTTCATCAATACGCCGCCCCTCCAGGCTATTGAAGACGCCGGTCTGCGACACGTTTATGAATTTCTCGGTCCCCAGGATGAATGGCCTTATACCTATGTCTTCCAAGGCGCCACCCAAACCCTGGATCACATTTTGGTCTCTGATGAGCTCTTCTCCAGGTTGGCCCTGGTTGACGCCTTGCACATCGACGCTGACTACCCGATCATGGATCCAGAGATTTGTCAGTTCGCCATGTTTCAGACCATGATCCGCTGGTAGCCCTCTTCTCATTCGAGGGATCTTAGGGGCAAAGACGGTAATAATCTAACCCAGGACAGGAGCGCCATTTGAAGATTCCGGGCTTTCTGACAGGTCGAGATCCTCGTGGGGTCATCATTAATCACGTCCTGCCGCTATCGTTCTACTTTGGCCTCGTCCTACTCCTAACTTGGCCAGTGGTCCGCGATTTCAGCACCTTGACCGCGGGGGATAATGACGACGTCCGGCATTACATCTGGATATTATCGCATCTGAAGGAATGGGTGTTGGGCCAGGAGCCGCTGTATTCTGCCCCACAGCTGTATTACCCGGCTGGGATAACAACCCTCATCATGAGCACCGGGCCATTAAACGGCCTGATGGCCCTTCCCTTTTGGCCTTGGGGACCTGTAGCAGCTTTCAATGGGCCGATATTGTTTGGTCAAGCCCTGAGTGGATACGCGATGTATCTATTGTCCAGAGAGATGGGCAATCGATTAGGGAGCGCTCTGTTCGCCGGAACCTATTTCGTGGTTGTCCCCATACACCTGGCTGTCAACCAGGGAAGGTTGGATCTTGCCTTTCTTGGACTGCTGCCGTTGGCACTGTGGGCCCTGCACCGGGCCATGACGCCCGAGCGTAACCGATGGTGGTCGGTGATTGTCGCCCTTTTCCTGTTGCTGGCCCTCTTGCAGCATGGGCTTCTATTCGTCCTCGCTCTGATCTCTGTCGTTTTCTTTGGGGTTGTGTTTCTGTTCCGGGCAGAAAAAGAGAGCCGGGTTGAGATCGGACGACGATTGGCTTTGCTTGCCCTCTCTTGCATCGTACTTGCCGGGCCGTTGCTTCTGGTTATAGCCAGGGCCAGTCGTGATCCGGCCTTTCTCATCGATATGAACCAGGCTTCAGGTTACTACCAGCCTGATTTCGTCGAGCTTTTCCTGCCGCCGCCGAATTCCCGCCTGCTGGGAGCCAGCGCGCTGCAGGTTATCAGTCGTTTCAATCTGAACAACAACGTTGAAACCTGGATCTATCTGACAGGCACCGGTCTACTGCTTTCTCTTGTGGCGCTTATCGGCCGCCAGAAGAAAGCCTACCCCTGGCTGTTGTTTTCGCTAATTATGGCCGTGCTGGCCCTTGGCCCGTCGCTAAAGCTGTTCGGCCGGCGGCAATTTACTGAATACGGACTGGAGATCATATTGCCCTATGTCCTATTGACCGCCTTGCCCGGTCTCGAATTCTTACGCACGCCAGGCCGGTTAATGTTTGTAGGCTCAGTTGGGATAGCCATCGGCGCCGCCTTCGGCCTGGACTGGCTGGGCCGTCGTTTTCCCAGGGCCGCGATACCACTTACTTTATTGGCTATGGCCCTGCTCCTTTTGGAGATTTGGCCCCGGCCCTGGATCCAGGGCGCCATGCCCATCGTATCACCGTTTTACGATCAGATAGCCGAGGATGAGGAGATGTATGGGCTGTTCGACTTGCCTCTGAAAGGCGCCGCCGAACAAGCGGTCCCAGATTACTCTTCCCGCTATCAAATGTTACAGCTGTCGCACGGCAAGGGGATCGCCAACGGTTACCTGTCACGAACCTACCGCGTCCATCCGGTATTCCCATGCCTGTTCCCGGAGATCAAGTCAACGCCGGACGTCACTGTCAATGGCCAGCCGGTATCCTGCGCGGATAACACACTATACGACTTAGCTGCAAATGGCTACCGCTACGTTGTTTGGCACAAACCCCAATCTGGCGATCCTGCCTATAAACCTGGTTCATGGGGCGAGGAACAGGCCAGGGCTTTCATCAACCAATTCTTCGAGGGCCAGGAGCCGGTCTACGAAGACGACCTGCTAGCAGCCTATTCCGTGCCGCCATTGGATCATATCATCCCCCAACCTTTGGTCATCACCTTGGCCGATAACTGGTACGATCGGGAAGATTCGTGGCGCTGGGCGGCCTCGCCGGCCGTGGTCCGGATTTCAGCGGCCCGGCCCATGAGCGTCACCCTGCAGATGGTTCCAGCCTTTTTTTACCAATCCGATGGCCTGGCGGAAGGCCAGCTAACTGTCGAGATGGAAGGGGGCCGGCTAACAGCAGTACCCATCTACCCCGATGTACCTGTAAAGATCCCCCTTTCCCTGCGGGCCGGCGTCAACGAGCTTGCGTTTAGTCTCGAGGCTGGCAACTACAGGCCGGCCGATCAGGGCGCTTCGGATCCTCGCCAACTCAGCTTCGCCATCCGGACCTTGGACTTTAACGTTGAATTAGATTGATCCGGAACGAATTGCTCACGCGCCCTAATCAGCATATGTTCGATGAGGTGAAGTCATATTTGGGCTATGGTGCTGGTCAGGCCAGCTGAAGAGTCAGGCCAGCTGAAGAGCCAGGCCAGCCAATGATAGTAAATGAGGTAGGAATATGGGGAAAAAGATCTTGATACTCGGCGCCGGATTCGGTGGGCTCGAGGCGGCGTCGGGTTTAAGCGAGAACCTCGGCAACTCCCACGACATCACTCTAATTGACAAAAGCGACCATTTCATCATCGGCTTCAGCAAATTTGAGGTCATGTTCGGCCGGAGAACGGCGGCGCAGGTGAAATCTTATTACGCCGACCTGGCCGCCGAAGGGGTCAACTTCGTCCAGGATACCATCGAGCAGATCGACCTCGGTCGCAAGATCGTGACCACGCACAAAGCTTCTTTCAGCTATGATTTCCTGATCCTGGGCCTGGGCGCGGAGCTGGCTCCAGAGCTCATGCCTGGATTTGTGGATGGAGGTTTCGAATTCTACTCCCTGGATGGCGCTGAAAGACTCTTTCCCGTCTTAGATCGCTTCACATCGGGAACCCTCCTGCTGAGCATCTTCGGCGCGCCTTATAAATGCCCGCCCGCCCCGTTTGAAGCTGCCTTTCAACTGCACGATTTCTTTGTCGGGCGGGGGGTGCGAGAGAACATCGACATCAAGATGCTCATTCCTGGCCCGGTTCCGCTGCCGGTGGCCCCGGATGCAGAGGAAGAGATCCGGCGGCGTTTCGACCAGCAGAACATAGCCCTCCTGAGAAAGCACAAGGTTGTGGCCATTGACCCGGCCGCCAGGCAGGCCCAGATCGAGGGCCGCGACGCGCTGGCTTACGATCTATTCATTGGCGTTCCCCATCATAGACCGCCAGAAGTCATTCGTAACTCGGTGTTGGGCGCCAAAGGTTGGATACAGGTAGATAAAGAGAGCCTTATGACAGCCTACGAAGGCGTTTATGCCGTGGGAGACGTCACGATGATACCTGTAGCCGAGGGCGTTTCGGTGCCCAAGGCCGGCGCCTTTGCCGAGGACGCTGCCAGGGCGGTGGTTAGCCAGATCACGCGCAAGATCACGGGTGAGGGCCGGCCGGTGAAGTTTAACGCCGTCGGCGCCTGCTTCCTGGAGTTTGGCGAAGGACAGGTGGCCCAGATCAATGCCAACTTCCTGGGCCAATCCGAGCCCCATGTCTTCCTCGAAGGTCCCTCAGCAGCCCTGCGCGAAGGAAAGGACCACTTCGCGGACGACCGGATCCAGCGCTGGTTCCGTTAAGACAACCTCATTTCTTTTATCTTCATTTCTTTCGTGCTTAGGAAATGTCCGCCTTGTTGGACGCCCAACAGGTGTGCGGCCAGTTTCGATCTCGTCCCATGACGAGCCAACGTAAGTATCACCACTGTTGATCCAACACCCCCCTGGGTTACAATGAAGGCTATGCGTCGTGGTACACAAATAGCCGGGGTTGTCCTCGTCCTTAGCTTGATCCTTATATTCGCCTTTCTGATCGCCGTCCGGCCGCCCCTTACACTCCTGGTGCTGCTGCTGGCCCCAATCGCCCTGGGCGCGGTGCTTTACGAATTTACCGGTGGAACGATAGTGGCCTTGGTGGCTTTGATCGGCGTGGCTCTACTGGTAGCCCTGGACCCGGACCACTACCGCAGGGCAACGTCGTTACAGGAGGTGTGGCCGATCCTGGTCGCCTACCTGGTCGCCGGTCCATTCGTCGGCTGGCTGGTGGCCCTTGAACGGGAGAGTAAACGCCAATTATCAGCTACCGCTCGCCGCCTGCAGGTGGTTCAAGACATCGTGCAGGTAATCAACACCACTCTCGACCCCCAGGATACGTTGCAGGCCATCATAGCCGAGACCAGTCGACTGGTACCCTTTGAAAGAGCGGCCGTCTCACTCATCTCGGGCAAAATGCTTCGAATCGTGGCCACAGATGAGGATGACCAGCATGGGTCGCCCCTGATCGGCCAGGCATTTGATTTACAGGGGTCGGCTGGTGGGCATGTGGTTGAAAGTGGCCAGATCTGGTCGGGCACAAGATATGAACTGTCCGAGTACGAGGACACACGATTACTCTGTTCGGAGGGTGAATCGTGCTTGATTATCCCTCTAAAATTCCAGCGACAGGTCATCGGGGCATACTATCTTTCGGCTAAGGAGCTGGCCAGCGTATCTGAAACAGACCGGGACGATTTGGCCCAGATCATGGACCAGACGGCTATCGCTATCGAACACGCCCGGCTGTACCGCTTGGAACGGGAGAGGGCCCGGGCGCTGGCAGCTATCAGCGAGGCAGGCCGCGAGATCGCCGCCTCGCTGGACCTGGAGCGAACGCTACAATTGGTAATGACCAAGGCCGCCGAGACATTGCCTATGGATGCCGGGGCCCTGTTTGTGTTCGACGAACGGGATCAGCTCTACCGGGTTGCGGTGAGCCACAATCTGCCACCGGAACATGTGGATAAGATCACCTTCGCCTTTGACGAGGGCCTACCAGCCTGGGTTGTGAAGCACCGGCAACCTCTGATCATCGACGACGCCGCGGCCGACGATCGCGTTCACCCCAGCGTGGTCGAGGTTGGCGTCAAGTCCGTCCTATCAATCCCCCTTATCACTCGCGAGCGGATTTTCGGCGTCCTGAATCTGTTTAGCAAGGCGGGCGCCAAGGCTTTCGACGGCGCCGCTCTTCGCCTGGCCCAGGTCTATGCCGACCAGGCGGCGGTATTTATCGAGAATGCCCGGCTAGTCGACGAGTTGCGACTGGCAGCGGCCGAGTTAGAGGCCCGGGTAGAACAGCGCACGCGAGAGCTAAGAGAAACCCAGGCCCAGGTTATTCGGGCCGAAAAAATGGCTGCCGTTGGCCGCCTGGCTGCCTCTGTAGCCCATGAGGTTAACAACCCTCTACAGGCCATCACCCTCCACTTACAGCTTATCGCCGAAGAACGGCTCAGCCCATCAACGGACGAGCAGATAGCTATCGTTAGCCAGGAATTAGCCCGTATCGCCGCGATCGTGCAAAGGCTGCTGGATTTTCAGCGGCCGAAAGACGGGGTCAAGTCTGCCCAGGATATCCCGGCCCTGATCGACGACGTGCTGGCCCTGGCCGGTAAGCAGTTGCAGCACTCAGGGATCGAAATAACACGCGAGATTGACTCCTCGTTGGCTCCGGTGATGGCTGACGGAGATCAATTAAAGCAGGTCTTTCTCAACCTGGTGCTTAATGCCGTTGAGGCGATGCCGGATGGCGGAGAATTGCGCATCGGTGGTCACCCGTCCAACGGAACGGTGCTTATAACTTTTACCGACTCGGGTGCAGGTATTAAAGTGGATGATATGCCCCAGCTTTTCGAGCCCTTTTTTTCGACCAAACACACCGGCAGCGGGCTCGGTCTAGCCGTCAGCCAGGAGATAGTGACCCATCACGGCGGAAAACTCGAAGCAGCGAACAAGAGCGACGGCGGCGCGATATTCACCGTGTCCCTACCTGCTTACGGAGAAGATGATTGACTTTTCTGCCGGCCGGTTGAGAAGCGAGTGTTCCCATGACAAATGAACCACAGCTCACAGGAGAACCAGGCAAAATCCTCATTGTCGACGATGAGGACAACATTCGGACGGGCTTACGAGCCGTGCTGACCAAGGATGGGCACGAAGTTACGGATGTGGCCAGTGGAGAGGAAGCCCTTCCGGTTCTGGAGCGTTTTCCGTGTGAAGTGGCTATTGTCGACATACGAATGCCTGGCATGTCAGGAGTCGACTTACTGCATGAGATTCGTTCCCGCTGGCCGTTCCTCTCTGTCGTTCTCCTGACCGGACATGGAACACTGGATACGGCCATGGCGGCTATCAAGGAAGGCGCGCACGATTACCTTTTAAAACCCGCTCAAACGGATGCCATTCGCAAAGCTGTGGCTTCGGCCCTGACGACGACCCGCCGAAATCGAGAACAGGCCCAATTGATGGAATCCCTTCGCAGCGGCTTGCAACGACTGGGAGAGCTGCCGGCCGATCCTGCCCAAACCCAAGCCCAGGAGCTGGAAAGACGAGCCATGGTCGTTGGCGACCTGGTTATCAACGTCCAGGCATATGAAGTCAGGCGCGACGAGGAGCTCATCTCGCTAACACCGTCGGAGTTTCAACTGCTGGTGGTCCTGGCCAGCCGGCCGGGAGAGGTCATAGATTACGTCAGCCTAGTAAAAATGAGCCTGGAGTACGAAGCGGAACCATGGGAGGCGAAGGAGCTGATTAAACGGCATATTTTCGCCTTACGAAAGAAGATCGAACCAGATCCATCCTCACCCAGGTACATTCAGAACGTGCGCGGTATTGGCTATCGCCTGTCGGCCGATCCCAACTCATGATCTTCTTTGCTCTCCGAAATAAAGAACTATTCCGTCACTGATTGGAGACCAAATCGTTTCCGCGCTGGTGCATTCTCTCGGGTATATTTTAAGCCAGCGTTCATATATTGCCGCCAGTTCCAGAACCAATTTCATAAAACAAGAAATATTATTTGCATAACTTTATCAACTAACAGTATCTATTCATTGGCATTCATTGGCGGAGGGTTGAGAATTCATTACCCCTCTGTTCCCGAAAATCCCGAAAATCTTGATGGAGCGATTACCATGGAAACATTATTCGGCATATTGACAGTTGAACAATGGCTGGCCATTCTACGAATCGGCATCGGCCTGTGGTGGTTGAAGAGCGTATTACACAAACCCCTCAGAAAGTTCGTTTCCGGCCAGATGGTCGGTTGGACTCTAGCCTTGGCCGATAACCACCCCTCAAAGACCTACGGTAGCTTGATCAAGCGGACGGTGGAGCCAAATGCCTCCTGGTTTCCTTACCTGGTCCTGGCAGGAGAGCTGGCCATAGCCATCGGCCTGATTCTTGGCTTCCTGACGCCACTGGCTCTGTTAGTTGCCATATTCCTAAACCTTAACTACATTTCGCTGGCTGGCGTGCGGCCGAAAGATATAACAGTCAACAAAGCTTACCAATGTGAGCAAGGCCAGAACTACACCATGCTCGTGACCGAGGTGACGCTGCTGGCTACTATTTCCTGGGCGGTCTGGAGCCTCGATAGTGTGCTCGGAATATTTGTATAGTAATAAGTCTTGTACAAACCGGTTTTTTCTAAGGACAAACCGGTTTGTTCAAAAAAAACGCTGTTTGTTATTTAGGAGAATTCATGTCAGACAACACGCAATTTCCACCTTTACTTGATTGGGAACCGACCCGTGAGACGCTGCACTGGTATGCACGGGCGATAGGTGTTATCCCCAGGGCTCTGGCCGAGTTTCATCCCAAGTGGTGGCACATCAGCCTAACGGTACAGCCCGACGGCCTCGCCACGGACGGGATAGGGTTGCCGGATGGTGGAACCTTCCGGTTGAAGATGGATCTACAACAGCACCGGTTCTTCTCCTGGTAAACGATAAAGTGACCAGGGAATTTAGCATGGTCGAGGGGCTCAGCGCGACAGCCTTTGGAGACCAACTACTAGGGGCAATCGCCGATCTTGGTCTGACGGCCGACTACGACCGCGAAAGATTCGAAAATGACGAACCGCGCCCATACAATCCAGATGTCGTACCCGCATTCTGGAAAGCGTTGGTCAATGCGGCCCGGATCTTCAAGGAGTTCCGAGCCACCCTGAGCGGTGATCCAGGGCCGGTCCAGTTGTGGCCTCATGGATTTGACGTGGCCTTCGAATGGTTCGGTACCCGCGTTGTCACCTACGAAGAAGACGGCGAAAAGACCGAATATCCGGCACAGATCAACCTCGGATTTTATCCTGGCGACCCGGTCAACGCGCCATACTTCTACTCCAATCCCTGGCCCTTTGAGGCGGAGCAGCTCCTAAACCAGCCGCTCCCGGAGGGAGCAAGCTGGCATACAGAAGGCTGGCAAGGGACCATCCTACCCTACGACGAAGTGGCCGGCGATCCCAATGCAGGTGAAAGAGTTCTCGAGTATGCCCGCCACGTTCATGAGCTCGCTTCCCCAACGCTTAGCTAGAAATCTCACGGTTTCGCCAAACCTGACAAAGGATAGAGAGAGAGGGATTACACAATGGTCACCCCAATTGCACCGGACAAATTACGGCGCTCTTATGATGCGTCGAATCTTAAATTAAGAACGACAGCTGAATTGGAGCCGGCCACCAATATTATCGGCCAACCGCGCGGGGTCCAGGCCATCGACTTTGGCATCAGCATGAAAAGCCCCGGCTACAATATATATGTCCTGGGCGAGTCCGGAACCGGCCGCACAACCGCCATCCAGCAGTTTATCGCCAGCAGGCAGACCAGCGACCCCATACCTCCTGATTGGGTTTACATTAATAATTTCCAGGAGCCGCACAAGCCCATAGCAATAAGGCTGCCATCGGGTGAGGCCTGCCGGTTGAGAGATGCCTTGCACCAGCTCATCAGACAGCTCAAGAACGAGATCGCCAGGCCTTCGACAACCAGTCCTTCCGCGACGCCTCACTGGAGGTACGCCATGTCATGGATGGAAAAAAAGAGGAGCTATTAGCTGCTCTGCAAAATAAAGCTTCCCAAAGCAGCGCCACGCTTGTAGCTACGCCTGAAGGTTTCAGGATCGTCCCCGTCCGTGATGGCCAACCCTTACAACCCCAACAGATCGGTTCACTTTCTGGGGAAGATGCGGCGATCTGGAAAAAAACGTATCACGATCTGCAGCATGAATTGAATGAAGTGGTCCATGACGTGAGGAAATTGGAGCTAGAGGCCCTGGTTGAGCTCGAGGAGCTTGAAAGGCGTGTGGCCAGCTCAGTGGTTGACGTGGCCATGGAAGATCTAAAGAGCCAATTTGGCGACTACACGAAGGTATTGGAATATCTGGAGCAGGTCCATAGCGATATTCTCGATAATGTCGATCTTTTCCGATCAGATGAAGAAGCGGATATCGAGGGCGGGATGGTCGCGAACTTCAGAGTAGCGAGGAATTTCGCCGCTATCGCGTTAATGTTCTCGTCGACCACAAACAGACGGAGCAAGCTCCGGTAATCGTCGAATACAATCCCACGATTTCACGCCTGATGGGAAGAGTCGAACACGAAGCGCAGTTCGGGGGCGCTGTGGTTACGGACTTCACTCTGGTGCGGAGTGGAACCTTGCACGCGGCGAACGGCGGCTATCTGGTGCTGCGGGCCCGGGACCTCTTTGCGAAGTTGGGGCATGGGAAGCGCTAAAACGCGCCCTGGTTGGGGCCGCCATTCGCCCGGACGATCCGGTCACCCGTAGCGGAGTCGCGGCACGTTCCCTCGATCCCGCACCTATTCCGTTGGATGTAAAGATTATCCTGGTTGGCCCCCCTGCTCTCTATTATCAACTTCACGATCAGGACGAAGATTTTCGGAGCACATTTAAGGTCATGGCTGATTTCGACGAGACGGTTCCTCGAACGGCCGAAAACGAGATGCTGTACGCTACTTTCATAGCTACGCGAAGTGGCGAAGAGGATTTATTGCATCTCGACCGGCAGGCTGTCGGCCGGGTTATCGAATATGGATCCCGCCTATCCGGTACCCAGAACAAGCTAAGCACTCGTTTCGGTAATATCGCCGACCTGGTACGCGAAGCTAACTACTGGGCCCGGAGTAACGGGCAGGATCTGGTTACTGTCGACGACGTCGAACACGCCATAGACCACCGGGAATACCTCCATAACCGCATCGAAACACGCATGCGCGAAAACCTGATGGAGGGCAAGCAATTGGTGGCTACAGAAGGGACAGTTGTGGGCCAGATAAACGGCCTGGCTGTCCGCCAGATCGGCGAACACGCCTTCGGCCACCCATCCCGGGTAACAGCACGCACCTACGTCGGAAAGCAAGGGGTGGTCCAGATCGATCGAGAGGTGGACTTGGCCGGTCGCATTCATAACAAGGGCGTGATGACTCTGGTTGGTTATCTGGGCGGGCAATATGCCACTGACCAGCCGCTTTCGTTGTCGGCTCAGATCACATTCGAGCAAAATTACGGCGGTATCGACGGCGATAGCGCCTCGTCGACTGAGCTTTATGCGCTGTTGTCGAGCCTGTCGGAATTTCCAATCGAACAGGGGATCGCCGTAACCGGTTCGGTGAACCAGCGGGGCGAGATACAGGCTATCGGTGGAGTCACCCAGAAGGTCGAGGGCTGGTTCGCCGTCTGCCGTGCTCAGGGTCTTACCGGCGAACAGGGAGTGGTCATCCCGGCCGCAAACGCCCGAGATTTGATGTTGCGCGTTTCCGTTGTGGAAGCGGTTGCCGAGGGCAAATTCCACATCTGGACCGTAGATACCGTCGACGACGGGATAGAGATTCTCACCGGTCGGCCGGCGGACGGGGTACATGAGGCAGCCAAGGCAAGATTGACGGAATTAGCTGAAGCCCTGGAAAAATTCGGGTCCAGCACCTCCTAATCTAGAGAACTTCCATCGCTAACCAGGTTTCATAGCCCAGGTCTAAAAGACCAGTTCACCCCATCTCTTATAGGCTACCCACCCCGTTCAATTGGCTAACTACCCTTTCCTCCAGCGTTGCCCTGTATTTGCGCCCGGTGTATGGCCCGGCGTTCTGTCGGAATCCTTGGCTCCCGTGACCTTATCCAAACTTGGCGCCAGGCAATGGCTAAAACCGAACCCTTCATTCAATAGTCCCCGCTCTGAAAACATCTCCCGAAGAGCACGCGCCTCAGAAACGCTCAGGATTGTCGCTGGACACGGACTGTTCTTGATTGTTCACCAGCACCATATTCAGCTAACCTGGAGATATTAGAAATCCCCAAAAATTACGGCGGTATCGACGGCGATAGCGCCTCGTCGACTGAGCTTTATGCGCTGTTGTCGAGCCTGTCGGAAT
>PVMK01155893.1_pt1 | contig 22871 bp, 21 predicted proteins | sample 1853481 | NCBI WGS metagenome assembly PVMK01 (sample SAMN08533507, study PRJNA380276) | Marine sediment metagenome, whole genome shotgun sequencing project. | reverse complement strand
CTTTCGCTAAAAATGATAACTGACCGACATTTGGGCTACCCATGTGGCCTTCATAATCAGAAGCTGGTATTTCAAGCCAAGGATTAGGCATTTCAATCTTATTACTTTACATGCTAATGATCGCATAAGCCGTGCCAAAAGTTTCCACAAAGCTGGTAAACAGCTTAATTATATCATTAAACTATGAAACTCCTTAAGTCGCATGGCTTTTGGCACCTGGTGCAGCCGATTGTTCGGTGAACACCATTTTTATGCAAAGGCTAACCGACGACCTTTAGGAGCTGGAATTGGATCGTTGAATTCCTTGGCCGTGTCAATCCACAAATCCATTGCGGATTTGATGCTCGCCAAAGCAAACTCATATGTGTCTCCATGCGCCATACAGCCCGGAAGCTCGGGAACATCAGCCAGAAATGCTTGGTCTTCATCACTCCAATAGATTATAATCTCATATTTATTTATCAATCTTCACCTCCCAATCTATATTTTAGAATAATGTTACGTACTTGCTTTACTTGATATGGTTTTGCCTTATTTCCTTCTTTCTGTAAATTTGGTTTCTCTTCAATACCTTTTTTTCGGAAAATGTGGTGACTTCCCTTGATACGCATTTCAAATCCAAAGTGTTGCAAAAGATTAATCAAATCCGAGAAAGATATATTAGCATCACTTGTACCCCGAAGTATCTGAAAGATTATTTTTTCGTATTTTCCCATTCTTCTATTTCCACTCTAGTATTTGTTTGTATTTAGTTCGGGCGTCAAGTCTACGATTGACTTTTAGTGTTTCTTCCCAAGAGTCAATCGTAGACTTGACCCCCAATTCTTAATGTTCGCTCCTTTATAGGTATAATGTTTAGCTTGAGCAGCGCCGGATAGAATGCAACTACAATCGTTTAAACAAAATCAATAAAATTCGTTGGTCTGTCAAAACCGCACGGTATTAGGCGCCTCACTCCAAGCTTTTGTTCGGTGACCATTTTTTTTCTAATATGTTACATTCATAGCCATTTTTTTTCAGAAGCAAGCTAAACGAATCCAAGTGTTGAATACCGCATATAAATAGCATAGGGTCGACAAAAACTTCTATGAGTTTTTCAAGCCAGATTCTTTCACGTTTACGATCGTGCTCTGATTTGAGAATTTCAGCTTCTTCATCTGATAAATCATAGAACCATTGATGCCATAAAAGATCTTGTTGTCCGAGAATGCCGTTAGATCTACGTTCATTTTCGTCAGGATCGCAATATGCGTGAGGAAGACCAAGTTCTTCAGCAATCTCTGAAACAGTACTTATTTCAACTTTAGCTAAACGGAGGGCACGATATTTATTTCCTCCGCAACAGAACAAATTTTATGAGTGGAACATTTATCCCGTAGATAGTCTAAAAAGTCTGGATGTTTTTCAGTTTGAAAATTATGATAAACACCGATAAGATAAATTTTCATTGTTGTCATAACGGACAGTAAACTCACAGATGCCGGTTGTTTGGAGTCCTGTAAAGTTGTTGGTTTGGCGAAGCCGATTCAAAATCAATTCATGTCAAGAATGAAAACCCAGTTGTTTGGCTCTAAATATTTTGGTGCGGTGGAGCTATAGGCAGATAGGGGATCTCTCCGGGTGATTAGTCCATCATCGTCCGCCCCAATTGGCTTTTTTGTTTACCATTAGGCCAATTCTGTGACGATTCCACACATATAGTTCCACCGCATAATAGCTTTTGCCGAACGGCTAAATCAGCGGCGCGGCTTTTTGTGTCCGCTGAATTTGTTGGTTCGGCAATTCTTGCCGATAGTGCTTCAAAAAGCGATAACTTAAAAAGTAAGAGAAGATTTTAGCTTTTCCTTCAAAATTTCCCAACGAGTTTCTACAAACTCTTCAAACTTCTCTAATTCCAAAATGTCAGGAATCATTTGCTTTTCTAAATCAACTGACGCTGATGAAACCCAATCATTTAGAGCCCTGTCTCCCTTAGAGATATTTTGATTCCCATCCAACATTTGCAAATTAACTATTCCGTTATAATAGTCTTTTTTTGCAAAATACCAATCAGAGTCATCTTTAGCATTTTCAATTCCGGCTTTTTTAAGGTTACTTTTGGTAAATCCTGATTTCGGATGAATATGATCTTTATGAAAATCTCCATTTTTATAATCAAGATGTGGGTATAACAAAGCAAGGATAGGGAAAGCATATCTGTCTTCATATCTGGTATAAAGTAAATTTTCAATAAACTCATCATCCACAGTAATACTTTTTCTAGTTTTAGATAATCGTATGGCTATTGATTGCGCTGGAAATAATGGTTTGTTTTCATCAATTGTTTCTTTAATCGGTTCACGAATCACTTTCAAAATAGCATCTGCTTGCCCACCAAAAATTCGATGTAACAGTACAGCATGGAACCATTTTTTTATGATTACCCAATCCTCCTTATACGCAATCTCTTTGTGCGTATAATTTTTTGTTTTTCCAGACTTAAAAAGATAATAAACGATTGGGAGAACGGCATTTTTCGATGTTAAACTTTGTTCTGTATAACCAAAATCACGAATCAACTCAAATGATGTCACAATGCTGTTTCGTATATGTTCCCAATATTTCTCAAACTCCTTCGCATTATCAGGGGAAAAGTTTGTAACTCTAAACTTAATATCATTACTAAATATGAGCAAATATGCCCGCAATATCAAATCTTTATTAATTTCGAATCCGTATGAGTCCCATATCTCTTCAATCAAATTGCTTATTTCATCACGAGCATACGGCCAACTGGCAATCAAAGTTGACATTATCATGTCTGAATAGTCTAATTTCTCACCACCACTATTTATTCTGATGAAAATATTCAATGCTTTATTGTAATCAGGATCATCTTCGAGATAATAGTTAATGATGGGAGTTATATGAATAATATCATGTAGCTTGCTCAATGTTTCATTAATAAACTCATTGTTGTCCCATCCCTTTTCTTTAATGTAGGAATTAAGCTTGTAAGTTCCTTGTAGCCTAAGAATATTTCCAACCTCAAACCATTCTTCCGTCTTAAGTCCTTCTAAATCAGCATTCGATAAGAATTTAAAATCATACAACCGCCCATCATCATCAAACACGTTTGCCTCTGTATCGTCTTGAGGTGCGTATTCAGTAATTTTTAAATACATTTTTCTTGTTGGAAGTGCGTACTCGTTATTCACCCAATGAACCCGGGGCATTTTATAAGCATAAGATCCCTTTAATCCGAGATACAAGGCTGTTAATCTTTGTTGCCCATCGAGTACAGCTTCAAAATCTGGCACAGTCAATGTGTTAACTTCTTCACAATGAATCTTGTATTTTTCTCTGAATCTTTTTAAAATTAAATAGAATCTATGAGATTTTTTGTTTTCGCCATTTACCTTCCAAAGCAGTAGCGATCCTATAGGGTAATTTCGCATTAAAGAGTCAAATAATAACTCTATCTCGTTGTGCTTCCAAACAAATTCCCGTTGAATTGCAGGGAGAAGCAGAGTTTGATAGTCAATCTTTTGAATAACATTCGCTACTGATACAGGAGGGTAAAAAGCCATAATTAGATATCCTTAATTTGAATACAGTTAATTATCCATGACAGATTTTTCTTGCCGAACGCAGAAGTCACCGGCTGGTGTGAAGCGCAGCGAAACACCAGTCAGGTGAACTGACAGGTTGTGCAGCCCCTTTTTATTCAGGGTAAACCAAATCCTCTGTAACGCCTTGTGATTCAAGATATTTTACTGCGCTATTCTTTAAATCCTCATTTAGAATGAGTTTGATAAACACTCTTTTATTATTTTGATTTTCATAGTTCGCCCATATATCAGCTACATCATAACTAAAATCCATTTGGGCTATGTAAACTGGTATTTGATTTATGGAGCGGGGTTGAAAAGTCTGCTTCGGTGGATGAAATAGGAGCGGAAATGTTTTATTTCCATTTAAAAACTCTTCGCCACTCATCAGGGATAAAATTTCGCCAAGTTTTCTTGTCTGTAAGGTTTTGCCTGTAGCAACAGCATCACATATCCACACTGCCCCATGTTCAGAACTGACACTTCGTGTTTCGCCTTTTCCTTTGTAAGTTGCAAAATACAAAGCGATATCTTTGGAACGACTCCAGTCCAATAAAAAGGTGCCGTTTATGAAATAGTCTTTCTTAGGGTATTGTTGCAGATTTTTAAGCAACTCGAACCATGGGTCAATATCATCGACTCTTTCTCGCTCTATAGATTCCTGACTTGGCTTCCAAACCGTTCCGAATTTCAGTAAAAGGAGCGAAGCAATAGTTCTATGGAAAGAAACAGATTGTCTAATTTCCTTCTTCAAATTGTGGTAGTCTGAAATATAAAATATCTGCTGAATGCAATATCTGACAAATGTTGAATCAACAAACCATCTATAATTTGTTTGACCTCTGAACAAGGGAGCAGGATCATCCCCCTCACATGAACTGATGATATGGTCTAGCTCGACAAGAAAAGATTCAAATGAAGACGGCGCCCACTCCCGAAAATCGGGACTATGCTCTGTACTTTTTCGTTTTGGTTTAAACAGTCTCATAAAACTTTAGAATATTCTATATGCACAACAATTGAGTAGTGCGAAAAAAGTCGCCATATCAACAACGAAAACCCAATTGCAAAAATAAATGTGTAATTAATACAAGTGCGTACATAAAATCCGATGTCATATTGAAACCGGGAAAATGTGAATTTTTTCTCAATATCCCAATATGCGAGAATTTTTGGTCAATATCCACTATATTCAGGTGATATTGAGAAAAATTGCTCAATATTAAGTGTGCTTGGAGGCGATCATTGCAACACAAAATCGGGAAATAAAAAAACCCCACATCTCAAGACGAGAGCGGGGATTTTATTTCAAATAAACCATGTTGGTCCTCCCTTAAGGGTTAAAGGAGCGGAATTAATTCGTTTTTAGTATACAGAGTAAGTTTGGAGATGTAAATAGGTAAAAACCGCTATTAATTGGCCACCCCAGAGAAATAGGTTTTGCTCCGATGAAATAGGTTCAACAGAGATTTCATTTGACCAGGCTTCTAAAAGGCATTAGCTACCCGGGAACTGCCAGCAACTCGATCAGCTGCTTTCTGGAAAAGGTCTTCAGCAGTCCCGGATCATCTTCCTTAACCACACCGTTCATCAGGGTTTTCTTCCTTTCAATGATGGCGGAAATTTTTTCTTCCAGGGTGCCTTCCGTGACGAGCTTGAAAACCTGAACCCCGCGTTTCTGGCCGATGCGGTGGACGCGATCGGTGGCCTGGTCTTCCCGGGCCGCATTCCACCAGCGATCATAGTGGATGACAACCGAAGCGGATACCAGATCGATGCCGATGCCCCCGGCTTTCAGACTGCCGACGAATACCCGGCAGGTGGGATCATTGTTGAACCGATTGATGATTTTACCGCGGTTGCGGCTGGCGCCGGTCAAAGTCGCGAAGTCCACCTCCTTTTGAACCAGATGTTTTTCTATGATGCGGATCATGTTCAGATACTGGCTGTAGACCACCACCTTCTGCCCGCTGTCAAGGGATTCGGCCAGGAGTTCTTTGAAAAGCTCCCATTTCCCCGATTGGAATTGGTCGTAATTTTCGCTGTTGGTTTCTACCGTGGCGGGGTGGTTGCAAATTTGCTTGAGCAGGGTGAGCAAGGCAAATATGTGAATGTAAGGCACGGATTCTTTGCGTTTTCTTAATAGCTGAACCAATTCATGGCCCCGGTTGGAAACGGCATCCCGGTAGAGTTTTACCTGATCCTCACTCAGGTGACACGTGCGGATGTCTTCGATTTTGGGCGGCAGTTCGCTGAGCACCGTTGCTTTCAGACGGCGCAGGGTAAACGGTGAGATTAAACGGCTCAACTCCCGGCGGCGGGGGCTTTTCAGGTTTTGTTCAATGGGGTTGACATAGCGGGTATTAAACGCTTCATTCCGGCCCAGATAGCCGGGAATCACCAGATCCATCAATGTCTTGAGGTCGGCCAGGGTGTTTTCAATGGGCGTCCCCGTCAGACCCAGTTTCATGCGGGTCCGGATCCGGATGGCAGCGACATAGGATTGGGTGAGACGGTTTTTTATGTGCTGGATTTCATCAAAGACAACCAGGCCGAAGGCCCGCTTGCGCAATGCACGGATATCCCGGCGCAAAATTCCGTAGGAAGTCAGCAGCACATCACCGGTTTTAAAGGCACTGTCAATGTCCCGCAGCCCCCCGTGGTAGAGGACCGCTTTCAGACCGGGCGCATGATCTCTGATTTTTTCGTTCCAGTGGCTCAAAACCGTGGTGGGACACACCACCAGAAACGGTTTTTTTATCTTGCGGTGTTTGCGCAGATACAGCATAAAAGCCATGACTTCGTGGGTTTTACCAAGTCCCATGTCATCACAGAGCAGCCCTCCAAAGCCGTTTTCATATAAAAAGGCGATCCATTCGGAGCCAAGCTGCTGATAGGTTCGCAACTTCGAGACCAGCCCTTTGATTTCAGGAAAAGGGGCGGAAGGCTTAAAATTCAGCAGCCGGTCCAGGCGGTTCACCAGAGATTTCTGGCCATCAATGATCAGCTCTTGGGTCGCCGCCGCCTGAAGGCGCAGCAATTCCAGGCGCGATATCTTTATCCGGTCTTTTTGGGCTTCATCTCCGACGGCTTTGCCGGAATTAAACAGGACATCCAGCCCTTCGAATTCAGGCGATTGTGCGTCCATCCAGCCGCCCGGGGTTTCAATATAACGCCGGCCTTCGGCCCTGGCCTGCAGAATTTTAGACAGCGACAAACTGGAATTGCCGAAACCATAGGCCACCGACAGCCAGCACCAGTCCCGCTCCAGGGTCCGGGGCGTGATGTTGATACGTTCCGGACGCTTGAATATGTTGAGCGCCTTGACCGAAGCGTCCGGCAGAAAGGGTCCCTTGGCGAAGTCTGCACCGAAGGCGTCCAGAAAGGCCGGGATATCTTCTTTTTTGATAACGATTTTACCGGATTCCATGGAACCGAAACCTTCGGGGATCCGCCGGGGTTTTCGGTGTTCGGCGAGGATATCCGGATCGGCAAGGTAGATGAGATCGCCGTAGCGAAATTTCTGTACCAATGCTTCATCCCACAAACGGATTTCACCGTTTTGTAACGTAAGCTGAATGCACGGTGTAATCTCAAGCGCCATTTCGCGGTTGTGGGTTCGCGAAATTTTGAAAACAGTGATGAGAGGGACCGGATGAATTTCCAACCCCTGATATTGGGCCGAAATTTTTCAGGCACTCCAGCAATGGTTTGACCTTGGGACGCGGCACTGCCAGTTGAAAAACCGGCTCACCCATAAAATTTTGCGTTGTCAGCAAAAATGTGCCCTGGCCTGCATCAATATCAGTATTTATGATGAAATCATGCGTACCCAGCTCCCGGTAAGCGTGGTAAGCCAGCCTATACCAGAATTTTTCCTGGAGGGCCTGCCTGCGGGTTTTAAACCCCCTCTCGGACATCTTACGTTCGTTTTCCGTCAGGGTCCAGAGCATCAGTTCTGCCAGAATCTCGGCCCGGGAGGGGCTGTTGCCATTTTTCCGGGTAACGATACAGCGATCTTCAAATCGCGAACGATCCGAGCCGGCTGAAATATAGGTGAGCAACTCTTCATCCAGCAAGCCATAAACCTTTAATACGTTTTGACCATTTTCGGAAGCCGACTGCGATCTCACCGTTTGGGGTGTATCGCCCGAGCCGTCTGCGATGGCCGTCGCTATTTGGTGCCAGATGCTTTCCCTGAAATCCTGCTCCAGGGTGTTATCCCCGAACATTGATTGTTTGAACCGGTATACCGCCGCCAGTTTCTTGATGTGGCCGCAGGTCGTTTTACGGGATTTGGCACAATTGCAATTAAAAAAATCCAACGCCGGGCCTTGACCGTCGACCATGACGGCGACACCGGGATCCTTATCCTCAGTATCCGGCATCAGCGCCAGGGCCTGACGGTGAAATTCGAAACGAGTCAGGTCCCTTTCTGATATTTCCGGCTCGAAGGTTTTTTTCTTTGGCGGCATGGATTTTTTCCTGGTATTTTTTTTCGGGAGTTTCTTGGCATGATGCTGATCAGCAGGTATTTGGTACTAGGTATCAGGCACTGGCATAGAGAAATTTTTTCCGATTTTTAGATTTCACTATAAGAAGGCATATAAAATTTACGCTGATTTCCGATGATCCAAATATTGTTGATTGGTTGAATAGTTGATTGGTTAAGTGGTTGTAAATATGGGTTTATCCCATATTCGCAAAATAATTGGACACTTCATGTTTCAACAATCATACCATTCTTAAATTATGACTATAATTTACCTAATCAACCATTCAACCAGTAAACTATTCAACGAGGTCTGTATCCACCAATACCCAATACCCAGTACCCAATACCCAGTACCCAATACCCAGTACCATAAATATTCAATCATTACGCCTAAAGTATTTCTTCAAGCGCCGAAACTACCGTATCTATCTCCTCCCTGGAGATCACAAGGGGAGGCAGCAGCCGGATTACGGTAGCACCGGCCAAAAGCGCAATCACCCCTTTTTCCATAAGCCTCTGTACATAGGGTCCGGCCTTTTCCTTGAGCTCGATGCCGATCATCAGACCGAGGCCCCGGACTTCACGGATCTTTTTGCTCTCAATGCCTCTGAGTTGTTCCATGAGGTAATTCCCCAGGGTTTCTGCATTTTCGATCAGCCCCTCTTGTTCGATTACTTCCAGGGAGGCAAGGGCTGCTGCACAGGCAGTGGGATTGCCGCCGAAAGTGGACGTATGGCTTTTGACCGGCACTTTGATGCGGTCGCTGCAAAGCACCGCCCCCATCGGTATGCCCCCGGCCAGTGATTTCGCCAGGCAGAGGATGTCGGGGGTCACAAACTGCTCACAGGCGAACATGGCACCCGTCCGGCCGAAACCGGTTTGGACCTCGTCGATGATCAGCATAACGCCCTTTGAATTGCAAAGTTCCCGGACCTGCTGGAAATAGTCTTTATCACCGATTCTGACGCCACCTTCACCCTGGACAATTTCAAGCAGGACGGCGGCCGTTTCTTCGCTGAGGGCCGTTTTCAAGCTTTGCGAAATTGTTGAAGGGCACGTGCTTGATCCCCGGCATCATGGGGGCGAAAGGCTTCTGGTATTCGGGGCCCCAGGTGGCGGCCAGGGCCCCCATGGTTTTGCCGTGAAAACCCCTCATGGCCGAAATAATCTCCGGCCTGCCCGTTGTGGACCGGGCGAATTTGAGTGCCCCTTCAATGGCCTCCGCACCGGAATTGCAGAAGAAAACCCGGTTCAGGTTTCCAGGGGCCAGCTTGGCCAGTTTTTCCGCCAAGCGGGCACGTACCGGGTTGTAGAACATGCTGTAGCAATTGCCCAGCGCCAGGTATTGCTCATATATGGCCTTGGCCACGGCCACATGGCCGTGGCCGATGTTTGAAACGCCGACATTGGAAGCACAGTCGATGTATTCCCGGCCTTCCTCGTCAACCAACCGAGCCCCTTTGCCGCTGACGAGAACGATATCACGACGCGGGTACACCGAAAGTTCGTATCTCTGTTCCAGCGTTTTTGTGTTCATGCGATCACCGTTCCCTTTCCGGCCAGCGCGTCGGTAACCGGATGATCGGTGCGACCGTCGCTGATGATGATCCGGCCGGCGCCCTGTTCAAAGAGTTTTTTTACCGCAAGCATCTTGCGTTTCATCCTGCCTTCCACCTGCTGTTCACGGGCTTCCAGTTCCGAGGCGGGTATGCTTTTAATCAAAGAGGCTGCGTCATCTTTGTTTTCAAGAAATCCTGCTGCTTCAATTAGATTGATGACCGTGTCCGCCTTAAGGGCCTTTTGCAATACCCTGACGACATCATCGTTTTCAGTATTAATGGCCGTATTGTGCTCATCGATGATCGGGACCGTCAACACCGGGACATAGCCATTGTCCAGCAGCAGATACAGCAGGGGAGCATTCACCGACCGGGGCTTGCCGGAAAAATCTCTCACGATCTTCAGCTTTTTGCCCTGATAAACCCGAATTCCCTTGTTGCGCTTTCCCCGGACCATTTTGCCGTCCAGTCCGGTGAATCCCACCGCATTGATGCCGTGTTGGTGACACAGCTCGACGATCCGTTTGTTTCGCAATCCCGCGTAGGCCATCATCATGACGTCGAGGAGTTTCTCGTCGGAATAGACACTGGAATATCCTTTGACCGAGGTGAGCACCTGTTTGGGCTGTCCCAGGTCTTCGGCCAGTTTGTCACGCAGCGCATTGGCACCGTGCACGATGACGTACTGTTCATCGATTCCGGCCAGGTCTGCGATAATTCCTGCTATGTTTATTTCTTTTCCTCCGCCGATTTTAACGATGATCATTTACCAAACCCTCACTGAATCATTGGCGACAGGCTGCCAGTTTTTTTCGCCGGGATAGGGCGCCGAACAGATAACCAACTCCCGGCCTTGCCTGTACCTCATGGTGAAATACATGTCGTCCTCGGTGAAATAACTTGAGACGAAAATACCCCCGTCATTTACCATAATAATATTCATACCCCTGATGTAGCGGGTCCTTTTTTTGATGATATCAACCGCTTTTAACAGGGCGCTGCGGGTGTCGCCCTTATCAAAACGCCGGATGTAGTTGAAAATTTTTTCCGCCCCGATTCGTCCTTCTTCCCGTATTTTAACCCCTCGCAGTTCACCGTTGAAGATAAAGACGGTGCGGCCGTCGAAAAAGGGCATGTTGTTTTCGATGACAATGTCCCGATCTTCGAAGGCACTGCGCGCATGGGCCACCAGGAGTGAGGTTTTGCCGAATCGGCTGAGATCATCTTGCCAGACAGGATTGATGTTTTTGTAAAATTTCCAGACCGCGCCTCATCCAGGTAGGCACATCCCCACCCATGCCCCTGATATTCCTTGCTGTTTCCGGCAATATCGGCGAAATTTTTCAGATGGGGCTCAATCGAAAACGCAGTTTTTTGACCGTATGGTTAGTAATCGGCACATAGCAAAAATGTCAGTTGTCAGTTGTTTGTTGTCCGTTGGATATCAAATAATACCTGGCTATTTTTAAGCATCTGCAAGGTAAATGGCCATAAGGTTGACCATTTATATGTAAAACAAGCAGAACTTAATACCTGGATACTGAATTTATATTGCTGTCACTGCGATAACATAAAATTCAGATTGAAATTCTTTCTTTAACCACGGACAACAAACCACGGACAACGGACCTCATTTATATCGGGTGCAACCCGGCAAACGCCAAACCCGCCGTTTCTTCAAAGCCGCACATGACGTTCATGGCGTGGACCGCCTGACCGGCTGCGCCCTTCATCAAGTTGTCTATGGCGGAGATCACCACGAGCCGGGTGCCGGCAAGTTCGAACCCGATGTCGCAGTAATTGGTACCCACGAGGATCTTGGGTTCCGGAAAACGATAAAGACCCTGTTTTTCTTTTACAATTCTGATGAAGGGCTCCTGACCGTAAACCCGACGGTAGGTTTGCCAGATATCTTTTTCAGTTGTACCTTCAGCGACAAAAAGATGGGCCGTTATGAGAATACCCCGGACCATCTCAATGGAGGTGGCTGAGAAATGGACCGGATGCCCCAGCTCCTGCTCCATCTCGGCAATATGGCGGTGACCTGTCGGCTTGTAAGAGCGAACACAACCGCTTCTTTCCGGATGGTGGGAAGCCTCACTGGCACTGTTGCCGCCTTCGGAAGAGCCGCATTTGGCTTCCGCAATCACCGGCTTGGAGGTATCCACGACCCCCTGCTTGAACAGCGGCCACAGCGGCAGAATGGTGGCCGTCGCATTGCATCCGGCACCGCTGATATATCTGGCCTGTTTCATTTCTTCCCGGTGCAGTTCAACATTTCCGTAGACAAATTCATCGAGCCTGTTCGGTTGGGCATGGTCCAGGCCGTACCATTTGCTGTATGCCGCGGCATCTTTAAGTCTAAAATCAGCCGAAAGATCGATCATGCGGTCAGAAAGAAGACTGAATTCTTCAAACTTCTGCATGCAGCGGGAGTGGGGCAGGGCGGTAAACAGCAGGTCCACTTTTTCTAAATCCCCCAGGCTGCAAAATTTCAGGGTTGTCTGCTTTCTAAGATTGGGATGCAGGCGGGTGACCGGCTTGCCTGCAAATCTTTCCGAAGTGCATTGATGAATCTCAATCTGCGGGTGCTGCAACAGCAATCGCAGCAGTTCTCCTCCGCCATATCCGGACGCGCCGACAATACTTACTTTCATTTGCGTCCTACCTCCAGTACGTAATCCACGATTTTTCCCGGGATGTTGACGCCGGTGACATCGATGCTGTTTCTGAATTCCATGGTGTAGTTGACCTCGTTTACCGAGTATCCCCGGTCCGTTTCAAAAACATCGGCTGCCACCACGCCGCCGCCGCAGGCTTTGGCGGCCTGCACTGAGATTTCGTGGAGTTCGTCGGTGATGGGGCAATTTGTGGTCCTGCCGCCCCGGGCCGTGTTCGTAATCCAGTGATCTGCATGGCGGTAGATGGCGGCGATACATTCATCCCCCACAACGAAGCTGCGTATGTCCTTGCCCTCTTTTTCCACATACTCCTGAATGTAGAAAATGGAATGGTGATAGCTCCCCAGGATCTGTTTGTGCTCCAGGATGGCTTCGGCCGCATCCCTGTCATTTATTTTGGATATGAGCCGTCCCCAGGATCCCGTGGTGGGTTTGATCACGCAGGGGTATCCGAGCTGGTCCATGGCATCCAGCGCAGACTCCGGGGTGAACGCCAGAAAACAGCGGGGTGTCCGGATGCCTGCTTTTATCAGGGCCTGGGTGGTGAGAAACTTGCTTCCGCAGACTTCCGCCACTTCGGGGGTGTTTACGGTCGGGATGCCGTGGTCCTGAAAGATTTTAAGCGTGTGCAGTGCCCGGGAGTGATTGACACTGCGCTCAACCAGCACATCAATGTCGAAGTTGTTTTTATGAAGATCAAAGAACTGCAGTCGGTCGTCGATTTTGATTAATTCTACGCCGTCTCGGCTCCTGAACTCCTGTAACAGGAGCTTTTCCTCTTTTCTGATGATGGAATGTAAAAAACCTACTTTCATGGCATACCCCGTAATATTGATGTTCGATAATAATTCTAAATCCAGTGACACAGGGAATATATGCGGTAATCCGGTCCTATAAAAGTTCAGTAATGGAACATCTATAAATTTCAAATAACAAATCCGAAATCCCGAATCCCAAATCTGAAATCATATAACTCCATTGCTCCATTACTCCAAGTTTTTCGGACGATTACTCGCCCCAGTCTTCCTCCTCCTGGGGTGCTTCCTGGAGACTATTTTTGCCGGTCACTTCGAGTTCGGACCCGCAGTCATCGCAGGCAATGATTTCTGCTTCTTCGGTATCGGCAGCCAGGGTAATTTCGGCGCCGCAAACTGGACATTCGGCCATCTTTCACCTCCGATAATTTATGTCTCGGAATTTCTACAACACACTGAAAATATAAAGGTTTTTTGGGGCTTCCGAATTTACCCCGGAAATGGAATAATGGAATGGTGGAACGATGGAATATTGGTTTTCAAAAGGATATTGGCCATTTTAATTTTATCGTCAATCCCGCCGGTGGCGTGGCCATTAATCCAACATTGCATTATCCCAGGACCCATTATTCCACTATTCCATTGTTCCATCATTCCAATTGTGAGCGAAGCGAACTAACTCGTTTTCTCGCCTCAAGGTGCGTTTTTAAAGCCGGCATAATAGGGTAAAGCGGAGCTTTTGTCAAAATTAATGTGAAGAAAATGGTTATTCGTTATTTGTTATTGGTAATTAGTGCAGGAGGAAAGATGCGTTCTTGATTTACATTTGCTTAAGTTCTACTTATTTTTTACATAAGTATTGAAATGAATCAAAAAGATAAAAAGCAAAAAAAGAATGCGCAGCATAAAATAATAAATCCGCTGAGACTTCGATTAGACTACAATCTTCATTGTTTAAGGAAAAATTACAAACCTGAGCTTATGATTTATGAGGGCGGATTAATTATGCTTCTTTCCGGCGCTGCTCCTCACTGCGGATTTCCCGCCGCAGCAGCTTGCCCACTTTGGATTTGGGCAGCATGTCCCTGAATTCGATATAATGGGGAACTTTGTAGGAGACCAGGGTCCGGCGGCACCATTTGATGAGTTCGTAGCCGGTGATGCCCTTGATGTCTTCTTTGAGCACCACGTAAGCTTTGATGCGTTCACCGACTCTTTCATCCGGCACGCCCACCGCGCAGGAAGCGATCACCGCCGGGTGTTCCTGCAGCACGGATTCGATTTCCGAGGCCGACACCCGGTAGCCCTTGTGTTTAATGGTATCCACCGTGCGATCCACAAAGTAGAGGTTACCGTCCTGATCCATGGACATGATGTCGGCGGTGCGATACCATTTTTCACCTTCCAGCTCGACAAAGGCCTCGGCGGTTTCCTCGGGTTTGTTCAGGTAGCTTGAAACCATGTATGCAGAAGAAACCAACAGCTCTCCGGGGTCTCCGGTCGCGACGGGCTCCAGGGTGGCAGCATCGACAATTTTTGACTTTTTTACTGTTGACGATGCGGCCCACGCTTTTGGGCGGGTTGGCCACATCCGTCCGGCACATGGCAACACCGCCGCAGGTTTCCGTGGCACCGTATCCCTGATAAATCGGGATGCCGAATTTTTCCTGCCAGCGTTTGCCCACCTCCACCGGCAACACATCGCCGCCGCTGAAACAGTACTTAAGTGAGCTCAAATCATACTGTTCCAGGCGGTCATGATCCAGCATCATGCGATACAGGGCCGGGACCCCGATCATGGTTTTGGCCCCCAAGCGCTGGATCGCATCGAAATTGGCGTCCAGATTGATGCGGGGCTGAAGGATTAAAGTACCGCCGGTTAAAAGCGTCGCCAGGCTGCAGGTTTGACCCAGAATGTGAAACAGGGGGGCATTGCCCATGATCACATTGTCCTCAACCGGAATAAGCGGCTCACTCATGCGGATCTGCTCGTCTGCTGAAGCGAGAAACAGATCGTGGGTAAATGGCACCCCTTTCGGAAATTTGGTAGTGCCGCCGGTATAAAGGATTTCTGCCAGTGCTCGGCTTTCCGTTACACTGCCGGTGGATTTCGAGCTTCGATTTCGATATTGAGCCAATAGTTTTCGCAGGGAATATGTTTGTGCATCGAGCCTGTACTTGCCGCGGGGAATGATATCAAATAGATGGCCAAAGTACCGTTTCCACCAGGGAAGCAAATCGGCAACATTGGAAACGACCACCTGTTTCAGACCGGTTGTTGCCAACACACTCGTAACATAACCGAAATTGGTGTCCGCACAGACAATGGCTTCGGCCCCGCTGTCGTTGGCAATGTAGTCTAGATCATGGGGCGTATAAATGGGTGTGAGGGGAACGGCCACCGCCCCGATTTGCTGCAGCCCCAGCCAGCAGACCACCCACTGAATGCTGTTGGGAATATACAGCATGACTTTCTGGCCTGCTGTGACTCCCATAGCAGTTAGGGCTAAAGCAAAGCGATCGGCCAGTGTCCGGATTCTGCTATAGGAATACCGGGTCCCAAGGTAAAAAACGGCGGTGTGATTACCACGCCGTTCGGCGGTTTCCGCAAAATTGTCATAGATGCTTTTCGATAGTTGCATTTTGTTAAATGATTCAAAGGGTAACTGCGCCACTTATTATGACGCTGTGTATTTCATATTCCAAAATAGGCGGATTTAATTTCAGGATTGTCCATCAGCTCTTTTCCGGTACCTGATAAAGCCAGCATGCCGTTTTCGATGACGTATCCGCGGTCAATGATGGGCAATACCGGTCGGGCAAATTGTTCGGCGATCAGAATGGTGATGCCGGATTCTTTCCGGAGGTTTTTGATGGCATCAATTAACATGGTCTGCAGCATGGGGCTCAGACCCAGAAGCGGTTCGTCAAGCAACAACAGGGCAGGCTGGAGGATTAATGCCATGCCGATGGCCAGCATTTGCTGTTCGCCGCCGCTCAAAAAGCCTGCCTTGCGCTTTTTTAAGCGAATCAGAGCAGGGAAGATGCTGTACACATATTCCATCCGTTGCGCCAATTGTGATCGCTTAACCAGGTGGCCGGCAATTTTCAGATTTTCCACCACATCGCTTTCCGGAAAAATCGGATGCCGCTCCCTGGATAAAACCAGTCCTTTTTTTACCCGTTCAAAGGGTTGTACGTCGGTAATGTTTTCACCTCTGAAGATGATCTCTCCATAGATGGTTATTCTTTCGCCTCCCCTGCGCTGTTCCTTAATCTTCATGTCGATGATGAGACCCGAAACCGTGTTCATCAGGGTAGTTTTACCGGCGCTGTTGGAACCGATCACACCGACGATTTCACCCTGATCGATGGTCATGGTAAAGTCGTTGAGCGCCAGGGCGTTTTCAAAAAATACCATCAGGTTTTTTACTTCAAGCACGTTTTAAATCCGATTTCTGGTTGCTGGTTGCTGGGTACTGGTTACTGGTTGCTGGGTACTGGATGCTGGGTACTGGTTGCTGGGTACTGGTTACTGGTTGCTGGTAATTAAAAGGTATCGGGGTATAAGGTCATATCTGTTCCTTTTCGTGTTAGTTCGCCTGAATCGGTACTGTATCGAGGACGAGGGACGAGAACGAGGACGACGACGACAAAGGCGGGTCATCTGGCCTCTGAAATCCGTTCCGGATTGATCTCACCTTCCCATCTTCTGTTTTTTCCACCTTCCGCATTCGGCACTTCCGACTTCCTTTCTCACCTTCCCACCTTGCCAAGCTCTCACCTTCTATCATCCGCCTTCTGCCCTACCATTCCGCCTTCCGCATTCAAAACCCTCTGCCTTACCATTCCGCATTCCGCATTCCGCCTTCCGCATTCGAATTCATTCGCTGCCCAGATAGGCATCTTTCACCGCATCGCTTTCCATCACCTCGGCGGCAATGCCGTCGGCGATCTTCTCACCGTAGTTGAGCACAATCACCCGATCGGCAATTCTGAACAGTTCTTTTAAGCGGTGTTCGATCATGATGATGGTTTTGCCTTCATAGCGCAGTTTTTCAATGATAGGCACAATACCGGCAACTTCCGCCAGACTTAAGCCCGAAAAAAGCTCATCCAGAATCATCAGATCCGGATTGAGAGCAATCGCTTTAGCCAATTCCAGCCGTTTGAGGTATCCCTGGGGCAGGGTATTGGCTGTTTTGTAGGCGACATGGGAGTCACGTTCAAAACCGACCTCTTCCAGCAGATCCAGGGCCACCGCATCCCGATCACCGTATTTTCCACCGGTCATCTGTTTCACCCTGGGTGAATAAAGGGGTATAATCATGTTCTTGTACGCCGGCAGCTGGTAAAAAGGCTTGACCATCTGAAATGTTCGGGCGATTCCCAACCGAACAATTTTATAAGGAGCTTTGCCGGTAATGTCGCGTCCACGGTAAATTATCTCTCCTTCAGTAGGTTTGACAAAACCGCTTATCATGTTGACGGTCGTGGTCTTGCCGGAACCATTGGGCCCAATCAATCCCAGCAATTCCCCCTCGGGCCAGATCGAAGCTCAAATCGGTGATGGCCTGTACACCCCCGAAATTTTTATAAAGCTGCGATACTTTGAGCAAAGGTGATGCACCCATCATTCAACCTCCACCCATCTTTCAAACTGATGATATTTGCGCTGGATATAGTGAAATATGCCTTCGGGCAGCGCCACCGTAAAAACAACCAGGAACAAACCCGTAGAATACAATCCTGAGTCCCCCAATTCCTCGCAAAACTTCCGACAGAGGTACCAGAATAAAAGCTCCCAGCATCGCGCCTGCGAACGTTCCGATACCGCCGACCACCGCCGCTGCAATCGGCAGAATAGAATAATCCAGGGCAAAAACCGGCATGCCCACAAACAAATATACATGGGTTAGAAATGCACCGGTAAAGGCCCCGACACTGCTGGCGATAAATAAGGCCTGGATTTTAAACCAGTAGATGTTGATGCCGGCATTCATGACCGAACGATCGTTGTCGTTGATGCCCTTTAATACCAGGCCGAAATCCGAGCTCATAAATCGTCGAAATCCAAACAGGGCGGACAGCAGAACGATAATAACAACATACATCTCAACCCATCTCGAGGGCAGGGGGGTAAGACCGCTGAGGCCTTCGGTACCGCCAAATATGCGGGTGGCCTCGATAATGCGAACCAGCATCAGCGGCAACACCAGGGTAACCATGGAAAAAAAGATGCCACGCAGTCTTAAAACCGGAATCAGCAGTCCGGTGCACAGCAATCCGCCGAAAATGGTTGCCAGCGGGATGGTCACAATCGGCGGCCAGCCCCAGTAGTGGTTCATGATGCCGGCAAGATAAGCACCGGTCCCGAAAAACAATGCCTGTCCCAGGGATACCATGCCGGTTTGGGCCAGGATATCCCAGCTGATGGCCAAAAGCGCAAAAACGGATACGGAAAGTAAAACCCGTTGCCAGTAGATGCTCAAGGTGAAAGACAAAACCAGCAACCCCACGATGGGCAACAGTCGAGGGGCGGATAAATAGAGCATCTCCCGCCAGGAGCAAAGCGCAAAAATATCTGCGGACCTGGCTTTTATTCCTCTATCTATTCTCTCTTTTCGTCTTTTCATGAAATTCTTGACTCAAATTACACTTTCTATTGTCCAACCCGGATAAACCGAAAAGAATAGCCACAAAGGCACCAAGGCACAAACAATAAATGTTTATTATAATAAAATTTCGTATCTTGGTGTCTTGGTGGCGACAATATTTTGTTAGATAAATCCTTTGCAAACACGATGTGATTTCAATAAACAGGGCCTAAGCTCCACAGTCTGCCAACAACTATTTTAACCTTTCGCCAGGTTGTTAATGTATTATTAACCACTGAAATTCACGGAGTGAAATGGATCTTAATTCGGTGGAATTCCGTGTTTTTCCGTGGTGAATATTTTCTGTTCTTTGATCTTTTCCCAGCTGTTTTTTCAATCCGCAATCGAACGCTTCCGCATTCCCACTTCTGCCTTCAAATTTCCCCATTCCGACTTCTAACTTCTACCTTCAGTTTTACGTCTTCCGCATTCCGTTATATCCTTTCTTCCAACTCTTTTTGCTTACCGAACAGACCCGAAGGTTTGACGACCAGAATGGCCAGAATTGCAATTAGCGGAACCAGCATGACCCAGTGGCTTTCCAGATACGTTACGGTAAGTGTCTGACCATAGCCAATTAAAAACGAGGCCAGCACGACACCACCGGTGGAACCCAGGCCGCCGACAATGCATACGGCCAGGGCATTGATCAGAACGCTGTAACCCTGCTCGACATTTATGGTTCCCAGGGGTAAAATTACGATGGCGGCGACGGCCGCATAGGCCGCTCCAAAGGCAACACTGAGCATCGCCACCTGATCTGAGTTTATTCCCAGGCTCAGCGCGGTTCGTTCATCCTGGGCAATTCCTCTAAAGCGCAGACCCATGCGCGTGTGGTGGGTAAAAAACCAGAGAAGACCGGCCATGGCGACCCCGATGATCACGACAAATATGCGTTGCACGTCGATGACCACCTGGCCGACCTCGATGCTGGTATCGATAAAGACGGGCAGCGAGTATTCAAACCCGATAAATCCCAGGTATTTTAGCAGCTCCAGGATGGCAAGCCCGATACCGAACGTGGCGATAACTTCGGATAGTACCATGCCCCGAATTCTCAGCAGCACATACCGATACATCAATGCCCCGACGGCAGCGGTTACGGCCACCGCCAGTATTACAGCCAAAAAATAGGGTAGGCCCACGGAATTAAAAAAGATCCAGCACAGCAGTGCGCCCAGAATATACAGGGCGCCGTAGGCAAAGTTAGCGATTCCGCTGATCCCAAAGGTCAGGTTGAATCCTAACGCCACCAGCATGAGAATGACGCTGTTTACAAAGCCGTAAACTAGGGTGTTCGCTAACATCAGTCCTCGTCATTCAGCTTGGAAAAATAGCTGTGACTCCTTAACTTTCGAGGGATTGCATGAAAAATGGACATGGTCTAATTCAGGAATTAAGGGATTGAGGAATTTGGGAATTGGAGGAATTCTATCTATCTTAAATTATAGATTTTATCCTTTAATCCCTCAATGCCTAAATCCCTCAATTTGGTGTTAATAGGCATAAATAATATCCCCCCAAAGGTCCTGTTTTTATAGCATTTTACTATATCTGAACATGCAAGAACCAGAAAAAAAACCTGCCCGCCTTCTCCAAAGATCGGTGGCGGGCAGACTGCCTTAATTAAATGTACAGATACCGTTTAAACTATTCAACGAGGTCTGAGTCTATTGTTTCTTCACCCAGGAGGGTAATACGATATTGCCTTCGGCGATGCTCGGCGGGTAGACAATCTTTCTTTTTCCATCATCGGTCCACTGAAAAAAAGCGCCAACGGCGGTTTCAGCCGGATCGGTGCCATAAACGACCTGATGGCCTTCATCAAACCGGATGCGACCCATAACTCCCTGCCTGTCGGTTTTTTCGATCTCTGCTACGATGGCATCCGGATCGAGGGAGCCGGCTCGTTCGATGGCTTCCTTCAGGATATAAACTGATTCGTAAGATGGTGCCGGCCCATGTCCGGACTGAATCCCCTTGCCGTATGTTTTTTTGTACGAGTCATAGAATTTTTTGGCCGGGGCGTATTTTTGCGAAGGGATGTTTCCCAATTCGAAAACGGCATTCATCAGTCCACCGATTTTACCATTAAAGGTCTTCCAGGCAACCTCGCCGGCCATGGGGGATATAAACCCGGCGATGAGTGCCGGAACTCTGAGGCTTTTCCACTGTTTGACGAGTACACCGCTTTCCGGCATATCAAAACAGGTGAACAGGATTCCGGCTCCTTTGGCCTTGGCTTTCATCAGCGCTGAGGAGAAATCCGAAAATCCGGTCGGAAACTGATCATGGCCTACGACTTCAATGCCCAGTTTCGGGTAAACTTTTTTCTCCATCCCGCTCGCAGTTCCCCTGGCCCAGGCCACGTCCTGGTTTAAGATATAAACCTTGTCGAAGCCGAAGTCATTTTTAAGGGTCGCATTGGTGCCGGCTAAAAGTTTGACCCAGTAAATGACATTTAAGGAAACCCTGAAAATATATTTGTATTTTTCAGGGTCCTTTTTGATTTTAGCTTCGGTGGCCGGGGACATAGCCACCGTACCCAGCATCGGCATTTTGTATTTGGCAAAAATATCCATGCTGGCCAGCAAAGCTTCGGAGCGGAAAGGTCCAACCAAAAGGGCAGTTGGTTTTTTTTCTAGAATAAGTTTTTCCAGACCCAACAATGCTTCCGGCACGGGAACCCCTGCGGCCGCATCACGCAGGTCGGTGGCAATTACCTTGAAGGGCCTCATTTCGGACCCCACTTTAACGCCGCCGCCGGCGTTAATTTCACTTACGGCCAGCTGAACGGCCTTATGAGATTCTTTGCCTTCCAGAAATCCTAATGAGGTCGGTACCCCGATGACGATGGGCTCGGCGGCATAGGCGGCCGGTCCGGAAATTAACCATGCGAATCCGGCGAATAACAAAATTCCAATCAAGGGTAATCTACGTTTCATGGTTTTCTCCTTTTTTTGTAATTTTTTCTCTATCTTTTTTATCTTGTTTCCCCCTCTCTTCTAAAGGGGGTAAGGGGGGAATTCGAATTTGGATATTGTTTGTTCTGCCATTAAATAAAAATCAATTTTGAATAATATTTAGCAATTTATGATCATATTTTTATTAGGGTCCAGTCCAAATAGCTACATAGTAGCTACATGAAGCCATTATCGAAGTCAAGAAAATTGTGCCGCCAATAAAAAAATGATTTGTCTTGATCGAAGTGGGCCAATCACAGCTTCTCAGACAAGTATGTTCCCAAATGTAGCTTGGGATTGGATCAAGGAGAATCCATAACCCTTGAACCCAAAACCTCCGAACCGCTGAACGGTTACCATTTATTGTTCACTATAATGAACAGCAAGATCCGGTAATGAAGATTTATACTCCGCATAAAATAGATATCGTTGGTTGGTTGATTGGTTAAGTGGTTGTACATATGGATTTATGCCATATTTACAAAATAATTAGACACGGTTCTAATTTAGGAATTAAAGGATTGAGGAATTGAAGGGATTCCACCTATTTTAATTTATTGATTTTATCATTTAATCCCTCAATTCCTGAATCCCTCAATTTGGCGCTAATAAATATAAATAGTGTCCAAAAAAGAGAGAGCTATTTTCAAAGTAAATTACGAGGTCTGCAATATAAAAACAATAAGATTTTATAAAAAATTATACTTGACAAACTATTTTCTGATGGTAGGATAAGGAAAATATCGTTCATCTATATGAACGGAATGGGTAAGTCAGCAAAAACAGACAAATAACATTTCAGCTCCGAACAAGAAAGGAAATGGAGGGCATCCACTTCGTGGGCCTAAACGATAAAGCGTAGGTTGGGTTAAGCCGACGGTCTGCAACCAATTTTGTTGGTTTCACTAATTTTGATGCTATTTCAAACTTTTGAGGTGCATTAAGATAGGCGAACCCAACATAAATTGTGCCTGAATCTCGCTTAACCCAACCTACTATATGCCCAAGGGCGGCGAAGTGGATACCTCTCTAAAGGAATTTGTGATATGAAAACCAATAAAGTTATGGAAGGTCCGCGGGACGGAGAGGTCCGTTGTCAAGCGTGTTTTACCAGATTTAAACCGAATTTGGGCGCCAAGCGCGCAAAGTGTCCGGATTGCAACGTTGAATG
>PVMK01185503.1_pt1 | contig 22874 bp, 22 predicted proteins | sample 1853481 | NCBI WGS metagenome assembly PVMK01 (sample SAMN08533507, study PRJNA380276) | Marine sediment metagenome, whole genome shotgun sequencing project. | reverse complement strand
CGTCACGATCGAGGCCACCTACACCGTCGGCGAGTACGACATTCTTATCCTCTCGGCCCAGGAAAGTGACGGCCTGATTACGTGGCTCAGGGAAAACGACTATCGAATTCCCGATGGCGCCGAGGCAGTCGTAGGTAGCTACCTTCGGCAGGACATGCGTTTCTTTGTCGCCAAGGTGAATCTTGAAGAGCAATCGAAACTTGGATTCGCGAATCTTCGTCCGTTGCAGGTTGCGTACGAAAGCAATCGATTCATGCTGCCGATTCGTCTCGGCACTGTTAATGCAAAAGGTCAGCAGGAATTGTATGTCTATACGCTGACGCGCAGCGGCAGGGTCGAGAGCACCAATTATCGAACGGTTAAATTGCCCAGTAATACCGAGGTACCGGAATACGTGGAAGACGAGTTCGCGGATTTCTACCGGGCCATGTTCGACAAGCAGACGGACAAGGAAAATGGCAAGGCAGTTTTTCTGGAATACGCCTGGGACATGGCCTGGTGTGATCCCTGTGCAGCTGACCCACTGAGTTCTGCGCAGCTGCGGCAGCTTGGCGTATTCTGGGTCGGCGATCAGGGCCAGCAGGGTGGTAGCAAGATTTCGGCGGCGCCACAGAATGTGTTTGTCACACGGCTACATGTCCGCTACGACAAGGATCACTTCCCCGAGGACCTCATGTTCCAGGAGACCGGCGACCGGCAAAACTTCCAGGGGCGTTACGTCATTCGCCGTCCATGGAAAGGCCAGGCCAGCTGCAATATTGACGCCTACGAGGCTTCGGTTCGCGAACGCCAGGAACGCGAAGCCCGGACACTGGCCAGCCTGACCGGATGGGATCTCGATGAGATCAGGGCGAAGATTCCGTTTATGGGCCGCCCGGAGAAAGATGAATCCGAACGCCTACCTTGGTGGAAAAAATTGTGGTCAAGCGAATAAATTGAATATCGCCCGCAGAAGCGGGCTCCTACGGAAAACTGTCGTTGCAAGCGCAGCGACGCAATCTTTTAACACCACAATAATCTCCAAGAGGTTGCCGCGTCGGGCTTTGCCCTCCTCGCAATGACATTGGTGCTATTGAGGACTGTAGGAGCCCGCCCCAGCGGACGAATGATTTTTTGTTAGGCGTTCTGTTGGTGCCAAAGGCGAAGCAATTCCGCTTCCTTGTCGGCACTCAAGCCGGCACGCAGCTTGTCGCTGCGATCTGCCGGCAAGTTCTTCCACCAACTCAGCGTGTCGCGCGCCGTTTCCTTCGTCGGACGATTTTTCAGTCCGGCGGCGGCGGCGCGGCTTCCGTCAACCGATGAAAGCGCCGCATACTCTCCATCCGGATGTTCCCAGATCGGCAGGCCGCCACCCTCCGCAACTTCGTTCTCCGAGATGAATTCCTTGTCGACCCAGACTGGCGTCATATCCGCACCAGTCACGGCCATTGAGTCTTGCAGTAAATCGCCCATCTTGAATGAGCGCATTGGCGTCACTGTATTGAATGTTCCGACGATTTTCTGTTCCAGGCAATCCACCGTGAAATTTGCGAAATCGCGGACATCGATTATCTGGATATCGTCCGTCGGCGTTCCAGGCCACAACATTTCACCGCCACGCATCGTGCGGACGGGCCAGTACGTATAGCGATCAGTCCGGTCTCCCGGACCGCAAATATAAGTCGGCCGGAGAACGGTTGTTCGATCGGCGCCAAGCATTGCCATTACCCGCTGTTCGCACAGCGCCTTCATCGGCCCGTAGGTCTCTCCCGTGACCTCCTCGCCAGACTCGTCTTCCATGGTCGCCAGCGGTGACGCTTCGGTGATTGGCGCGGGAGAAACGGCATAAACCGAAAGTGTCGATACATACAGGTAATGTGACACCACCGACGAAAGCAGTCTCGCCGAATCCTCCACTTGCCGTGGCACATAACCGGAGTTGTCGACAACAACGTCCCATTTGCCGCCCTCCAGCGACTGCAAACCACTGTTGCGATCGCCCTTGAACAATTTCAGGTCGGGGAACAATTCGCTGTTGGTCCTGCCGCGATTGAACAGGCTGACCTCATGGCCGCGCCGCAGTGCCTCCCGAACCATGTGCGGTCCTATGAAGCCGGTGCCACCAAGGATCAGAATGCTCATTGGCCGGGCTGCCTCAGCCTTTGCTTCCGCTTCCGTTGCGGCTTCGGGCGTACATCCTGCTGCGACCGCGGCGCCGCCCAGAAGGCTGGTTTTGAGAAATCGTCTTCTGTCGTTATTCATGACGGGACCCGTTGTTGTTCTTATGTTGTTTTGAATACTGTCACATCATGCGCTGCGCTGATGACTAGTATCGCAACAAATTGCCACGGAAATACCAGACTATAAAATACTAGCGATAGCGGTCCATGAGATTCGCCAGTTTATCCTTGCCGGGATTCAGATCCTGGTATGGAATTTGTGACAGCGGTTGCGCTACGCTGCCTGAGAGATCATGCATATCGCCGGTTTCCTCGTCTATATACAAGAGTCCGGTTATGATTTCCCCTGCGTTAACGCTGTCACGCAGGAACGAAAAGGCAGCGGCCCGGCTGGTTGGATCATAATCCCTGTTGACCCTGCGGAAGACGATTTTGCTGCCATCGTGCAACTTGATCGGCATCGTATCGCCTTCCTTGTAGGACGCCAGGATTTCCTCGGCCGGCGGCACGAAATCGGTATCGATGACGTGATGGTAATGTTCTCGCGTGTGCGCGTAGCTTTTGGTCGATCCTTCGTGATCGTTGAAGGTCACGCAAGGACTGATCACATCAAGTAAAGAGAACCCTTTGTGCACCAGGGCGCCCTTGATCAGCGGAACAAGCTGCTCTTTGTCGCCAGAGAAACTGCGTGCAATGTAGGTTGCGCCCAGGCCGATGGCGGTGCTCACCGGGTCGATCGGCATCTGACGATTGGCCGGCCCTTTCTTGGCCTTGCTGCCAACATCTGCCGAGGCGGAGTACTGACCCTTGGTCAATCCATAGACGCCGTTATTTTCGATGATGTAGCACATATCGAGATTGCGTCGAATGATATGTGCAAACTGACCCATGCCGATGGACAGCGAATCCCCGTCGCCGGACACGCCAAGGTAGGTCAGGTCACGATTGGCGGCATTTGCGCCCGTGGTTACCGACGCCATACGACCGTGCACGGCATTAAATCCATGCGACTGGCTCATGAAATAGGCCGGCGTTTTGGACGAGCAGCCAATGCCGCTCATCTTCGCGAGCCTGTGTGGCTCCATTCCGAGCTCGAAAACCGCCTGAATAATCGCCGCCGTGATCGAATCATGGCCGCAGCCGGCGCAAAGCGTCGAAACGGTGCCTTCATAGTCGCGCGCAGTCAGACCGAGCCGGTTGCGGGCAACCCGGGATGCGAACTTTTGGCTTGGCGATATAAGTCATAGATTCGGTTCCGAATGTTCAGCTCAGGCAGCTCTGCCTTTCGCCATTTCTTCCAATACACGCTCGACCACGAAACTTGAGTTTATTGGCATGCCGTCATAATGCAACATGGATATTAGTTTTTCGTCATCGCTGTTTGCATCGAGCATTAAAAGGGACCTCAGCTGAGCGTCGCGATTTTGTTCCACTACGTAGACGCGCTCGTGCTTGTCTACAAAGTCGACAACTGATTGCGTAAACGGGAATGCCTTAACGCGGCAATAGTTCAAGCCGACGCTATCGTTCTTGAGACGCACGAGTGCTTCCTTGACCGCACCGTCACAACTTCCGAGTGAGAGGATGGCGCTCCGGTTGAACTTGGAATACTCAATCTCCGGCTCAGGAACAATCGTGCGCGCGGTTTCCCACTTCACCAGCAGCCGGTCCACGACGTCCTTGTATTCGGCGGAATTTTCGGTGTAGGCGCCATACCTGGTATGTCCGGAGCCGCGCGTGAAGTACGAGCCTTTGGGGTGCTCGCCAGGGATCGTCCGGTAGGTAATGCCATCGCCGTCAGAGTCGAGGTAGCGGTAGAACTTGTCCATCGACTCAAGGTCTTCCGCCGACAGGACTTTGCCTTTGTCGGGCTGATATTTATCGTCCCACTTCAGATCGGGACAAACCCAGTCATTCATCCCGATATCGAGATCCGACATTACCATGATCGGCGTCTGCAGTCGGTCTGCAAGATCGAAGGCGGTGATCGACATGTAAAAACATTCCTCCGGATCGGCGGGAAACAAAAGAACGTGTTTGGTATCGCCATGCGACGCGTACGCGCACGCAATCAGATCGCACTGCTGGGTACGCGTTGGCATGCCGGTCGACGGGCCGGTGCGTTGCACATCAAAAATGACGGCCGGCACTTCAGCGTAATAAGCATATCCGATAAACTCACTCATCAGCGAGATGCCCGGACCACTGGTCGGTGTAAAAGCGCGCGCGCCGTTCCAGGTTGCGCCGAGTACGACACCAATCGCAGCAAGTTCATCTTCGGCCTGCACAATACAGAATTTCTTCTTGCCGGACGCCTCGTCCATGCGGAACTCTTTGCAAAACGCCTTGTACGCATCCATGAGAGAGGTCGACGGCGTAATCGGATACCATGCACCGACCGTTGCGCCGGCATAAACACAACCAAGCCCTGCGGCCGTGTTGCCGTCGATCAATATGTGGTTTGCCGTCTTGTCCAGCTTCTCCACCCTGGCCGGCAACGGGCACTTGAAATGGTCATTCGCGTAGTCGTATCCAAGACGGATCGCTTTGAAATTCGATTCGACCAAATGTTGTTTTGATGCAAAAGTTTGTTGCAACAATTCCGTGATGACATCGAGATCGATATCAAGCAGGGCCGCCAATACCCCGACATAAGCGATATTTTTCATCAATATGCGCGCACGCGCGCCATCGAATTGCTCGTTACACAATCTTGAAAGTGGAATACCAAAAATATTGATGTCGGCGCGATCAAGCAGCTTGCTGCGCGGCCAGGTTGAATCGTAAATCAGCCAGCCACCGGGTGTAACGTCGGCCATATCTTGTGTATAGGTTTGTGCATTCATCGCGACGATGACATCGACGCGGTCGGAGCGTGATTGATAGCCATCACCACTAACCCGAATTTCGTACCAGGTGGGCAATCCCTGGATATTCGAGGGGAAGTAGTTCTTGCCAACAACCGGAATGCCCATTCTGAAGATCGCTTTCATCAAAAGGCCGTTCGCACTCGCCGAGCCGGTGCCATTGACCGTAGCAATCTTGATGACGACGTCGTTAATTCCGGACACGCTTCCGCTACCTCGGTGAGTTTCTTTCAAGTTTAGACAGAATAGGGCGGCAAAATCTCATGTTTCCGAGACGCTAATGCGCTTATCCAGCTGCCTTGGACGTTTGTGGTCGCCCGGGGTCCGCCTCGTCGAGGGCGTAGGGGATCAGGATTTCCGACTTCTGCATGTCCCAGGCGGCGGTGGGGCAGCGCTCCGCGCAAAGACTGCAATGCACGCAGAGATCTTCGTCCTTGACCATCACGCGGCCCGTCTGCGGCAGGTCTTCCGATACGTACAGCGCCTGATCCTGGTTCTCGGCCGGCGCGGACAGCCGGGTTCGCAGCTCATCTTCCTCGCCATTCGCGGCGATCGTCAGGCAGTTGACCGGGCAGACATCGATGCACGCATCGCATTCGATGCAGAGGCTTGCCGTAAACACCGTCTGGACATCGCAATTCAGGCAACGCTCAACTTCCTTTATCGTCTGTTCGAGGGTAAACCCGAGCTCAACCTCGATATCGAGCTTTTTGAATCGCTCCTTGAGATCGACATGTGGCATAAGCCTGCGCTCTGCGGGATCGTAGTCGTTGGAAAAACTCCATTCATGCATGCCCATTTTCTGGCTGACCAGGTTCATGCCGACGGGCAAGCGATCGTTGAGATCCTCCTGGTGACAATACTTGTGAATCGAAATCGCTGCCTCGTGGCCATGGGCCACTGCCCAGATGATGTTCTTTGGCCCGAAAGCGGAATCTCCGCCGAAGAAAACGCCGTCGCGCGAACTCATCATCGTTGTCTCATCGACAATCGGGCAATCCCATTGGTCGAATTCGATACCGATATCACGCTCAATCCACGGAAATGCGTTTTCCTGGCCGATCGCGAGAATAACGTCGTCACATGGCAGCGTAACCTCACCGACCGCGGTGCCGCGGTCGATGCGCCCGTTATCGTCGATGTCGTATTCCATCTGATCGAACTTCATGCCGACGAGCTTGCCGTTCTTGATGACAAACTCCCGTCGGCGAATGATTGACGATGATCTCTACATTTTCTTCTTCCGCATCCTCCAGCTCCCAGTCCGACGCTTTGAAGTATCCGCGCGGTTTACGCGCCATCACCTTGACGTTATTGGCACCGAGCCGAAGTGATGTACGGCAGCAATCCATTGCCGTGTTGCCGACACCAATGATCAATACCTTCTTGCCCACTTTCTCAATGTGCTCGAAGGCAACGGACTCGAGCCAGTCAATTCCGATATGAACGTTCTTGGTGTCGTGACGGCCCGGCAGTTCCAACTCCTTGCCGCGGGGTGCGCCGGTGCCGACAAACACCGCATCAAAACCGCCGTTGTCCAGCAACTGCCGCATGCTCTCGATGCGGTGATTCAGTATCAACTCGGCGCCCATATCGAGGATGTATCCGATTTCTTCATCCAGCACTTTGGGGGGCAGACGAAAGCGCGGAATGTTGGTACGCATGAGGCCGCCGGTCGCAGCGAGACCTTCGAATATCGTGATTTCGTAGCCAAGCGGCAGCAAATCATTGGCAACAGACAATGAGGCGCAGCCAGCGCCAAGGAGTGCAACTTTTTTGCCATTGGATTTGTCGGGCGCTTTCGGCAGCCGGTCCCGGATATCGTCACGATGATCCGCAGCGACCCGTTTCAGACGGCAAATTGCGACGGGCTTGTCTTCGATACGCCCGCGACGGCAAGCAGGCTCGCAGGGACGGTCGCAGACACGCCCCAGAATCGCGGGAAAAATGTTGGATTCCCGGTTGAGCATGTAGGCGTCGGAAAACTCGCCCTGCGCGATTAATCGAATATAGTTCGGAACGTCAGTGTGTGCCGGGCAGGCCCACTGGCAGTCGACAACTCTATGGAAATATTCGGGCTTGGAGGTATTGGTTGGCTTCATTCGACAGACGAGCAGACAGGCTTTGATCGGTGCTATCTGGAGGTCTCCGCCATTCAGGGTCCAATATTTTGCGTAGGATAGCGGGATCGCCCGGAAAGTAAACTGTTTTCACGCTGAAATGCCAACCCGGGCACTTATTTAGTAAGGCTATTAATAAGAGTCGAGGTTGCCTCGCCACGCCGGACCGCGACCCTGCGATTCAGCGATTCAGCGATTCACCGGCTGCGATTACACTCGAGTCGCCGGCCGGCAATTTCATCGCTCACGCTGCCATCCTGGTAGGCGATCGTCCCGTTGACGATGGTGGTGTCTACGGACGAACTGAAGGTATGGCCCTCGAACGGCGACCAGTGACATTTCGCCAGCAGATTGCTCGAGTTCACTTCGTAAGGCCTGTCCGGGGCCACTAATACCAGGTCGGCGAAGTAACCCTCGCGCACATAGCCACGATCCACAACGCCGAAAATATCGGCAACCGCGTGACTGGTCTTGTCGACAATTCTCTCGACCGTCAGTGTCCCGTCCTTCGCGAGGTCAAACAGGCACAGCATGACGTGCTGCACCAGCGGCAATCCTGCCGGCACCTTGAAATAGCTCTTGCCTTTCTCGGCGATCGTATGCGGCGCATGATCGGTCGCGATAATGTCAATACGATCTTCATTGACGGCCTTACGCAGGGCTGCGCGATCCTCGGTGGATTTGATCGCGGGATTGCACTTTATCCTGGCACCCAGGTCTTTGTAGCGAGACTCGTCAAACCACAGGTGATGAACGCAAACCTCGGCTGTGATGCGCTTGTCATTACGATGCGCTTTGGAGAACAGACCCATTTCGATTGCAGTCGTCAGATGCAGGACATGCAGCAGGGAATCGTGTCGGCGTGCGAGGTTCACCGCCTGGCTGGAGGACTGCAGGCACGCATTCGCGGAACGAATTTTGGGGTGTTCCGACATTGGCACGGCACTGCCAAACTCATTCTTGGCGCGCGCTTCGTTGTCGCGGATCGTTGGGAGTGCTCGCAATGCGTGAGAACGATGACCGGCGCATGCTCGAACAATAATTCGAGCGCCTGCGGATCGTCCACCAGCATATTGCCGGTTGAGGCTCCCATGAATGCCTTGATGCCGCATGACTCGCCGAGCTGCAAGGACTTTATTTCTTCGATATTGCGGTTGGTGGCGCCGAGATAGAAGGCATAGTTCCCACGGCAGCGTCCGGCGGCGATTTTGTACTTATCCGCCAGGGCTTCACGTGTTGTCGTCTGCGGATTGACATTGGGCATGTCCATGAAACTCGTGACGCCACCGGCGACTGCAGCGATTGATTCCGTCGCGAGATCGCCCTTGTTCGTGAGGCCAGGTTCCCGAAAATGGACCTGGTCATCGATCATGCCCGGCAGCAGGAACTTTCCTGCTGCATCCAGGACTTGCACTTTCCCGCCCGCCGACAGGCCCGGACCCGATTTCCTCGATTCTGTCGCCCTTGATCAGGACATCAGCATCTTTGGTTTCGCCTTCATTGACGAGGCGGGCATTGGTGATGAGTAAGTTCGTCATTGGCGCGGGCGGCAATCAGGCGAAGGCATCGCTTGCCATCACGAGTTCGTGCACATTGCCAGGCTCAAAGGCCGCGTGCCCGGCGTCGGGCGAGATTCTAAGATCAGCTTCGGGCCAGGCTTCCGCCAGTTCCCAGGCGGAAACGGCGGGACACACCACGTCGTAGCGGCCCTGAACAATGACCGCTGGAATATTCCGTATCCGCTGCACGTTTTTGATGAGTTGATCCTCTTCCATAAATCCGCCATTCACAAAGTAATGACATTCAATGCGCGCCAGGGCCAATGCCATGCCATCGGCGGCGAAATCGGCAGCAATATCTGCATTTGGCAGCAAGGTGCTGGTCGACCCTTCCCAGGTTGACCAGGCCTTCGCTGCCTCTATTCTGACCTCAGAATCTTCGCTCGTCAGCCGTTTATGGAAGGCCGACAGCAAATCTCCGCGCTCGCCCTTCGGTATCGGCTTGAGATACTCCTTCCAGCGATCCGGAAAGATCTCGCTGGCACCGTGCTGGTAAAACCAGTCGATTTCCTTCTTGCGCAACATGAATATGCCGCGCAGGATAATCTCCGTAACGTGCTGCGGATGCGTCTGCGAGTAGGCAAGCGCCAGCGTGCTTCCCCAGGACCCTCCAAAAACCTGCCACTTTTCTACCTGCAGGGCAGCCCGCAGGATCTCGATGTCGTTGACGAGATCCCAGGTTGTGTTGTCTTCGAGGCTGGCATGAGGGGTGCTTTTGCCGCTCGCGCTGGTCAAAAAGGATAATTCGGTAGACATCGGGATTCCAGAAACCGGCGCATTTTTTGCGGTGCACCCGCCGCCAGGCCCACCATGCAGAAAAACCACCGGCTTGCCATGCGGGTTCCCGGACTCCTCGTAATAGAGCCTGTGGCCACTGCCCACCTCGAGACCCGGTGTGATTCGGTTCGATCGGCGGATAAAGCTCGCGCCGTGTGGCGTCTGTCGTCATGGCGGCATTATGAAAGGGACAGGTCCCGAATGCTAATCGTATTGAACCCAGACCAATAAATTTAGTCTTTAGGCTAAACTTCAAGGTTTCAGCTCTGCCAATAAGGTCGACAATGAAAATCTCAATTATCAAGCTTGGCACGCTGGGCATTGCATCGATGCTGCTGTCCATCAATGTGGATGCCGCCGATGTCGATATCAATTTTACCGAATACACGCTCGATAACGGTTTGCGCCTGGTGGTCCACGAAGACAACAAAGCGCCGATCGTTGCGATAAACGTCTGGTATCACGTTGGCTCCAAAAATGAAAAACGCGGGAAAACCGGTTTCGCACACCTGTTCGAGCATCTCATGTTCAACGGAACCGAAAACTACGATGATGAATACTTCAAGCCATTCGAACTGGTCGGCGCCACCGGCATGAATGGCACCACCAATTTTGATCGGACCAATTATTTTCAAAACGTGCCAAAAACGGCGCTGGATATGGCGCTGTGGATGGAATCGGAGCGCATGGGCCACCTGTTGGGCGCGATCACCCAGGAAAAACTGGATGAGCAGCGCGGCGTCGTGCAAAACGAAAAACGCCAGGGGGACAACCAGCCCTACGGCAAGGTCTTGTACAGCATCCTCGCCGGCGTCTATCCCGAGGGCCATCCGTATGCCACGTCGATCATTGGCTCAATGGAGGACCTCGACGCCGCCAGCCTCGAAGACGTACAGGAGTGGTTCAGCACCTACTACGGACCGAATAATGCGGTCATCGTCGTTGCCGGCGATGTCGTACCTGAAGAGGTCCACAAAAAGGTGGAGCTCTATTTTGGTGACATTCCGCCGGGTCCACCAATCGCCAAGAAAGAAAAGTGGGTTGTCAAACGAGATCGTGACAAAAGAGAGGTCATGCAGGACCGCGTTCCACAAGCGCGGCTATACAAGATATGGGGCGGTCCGGGTTTGACAGAAGAAGATAACGATCTCCTGAACCTGGCTGGAGATGTGCTGGCCACCGGCAAGAATTCTCGGCTGTTCAAACGCCTCGTGTACACCGATCAGATCGCCACCGCTGCAGAGGCGGGCATGTTCAACATCGAAATCGGCGGTCTGTTCTTTTCCTCCGTTACCGCTCAACCAGGCGGGGACCTCAAAGAGGTGGAGAGAGTGCTGAACGAGGAAATCGAACGCCTTCTCAAAGACGGGATTACCGAAGAGGAACTGGAGCGCGTAAAAACACAACGCCGTTCAGCGTTCGTCAGGGGGCTCGAGAGGGTTGGCGGATTTGGCGGTAAGTCGGACCTGCTGGCGCAGAACGCGGTGTACGAGGGTGATCCCGGCGCCTTCCGGAAGTCCATGGATCGACTCGAGGCCGCCACCACCGATGACGTCGTAGCAGCCGCGCGCCGCTGGCTTTCGGCAGGCGCCTACCATCTTGAGGTGCATCCGTTCCCGGACGTGGCTGCCACCGGCGAAGGTGCTGATCGTTCGTCGGTGCCTGAGACCAGCACCTTTCCGGAGGTTAGATTTGCGGAATTCGAAAGGGACTTCCTGGCGAACGGCATGGAGTTGATCGTTGCCAATCGTAGTGCGGTCCCCTGTCGTCAATATCCGGATGAGCTTCGACGCGGGATATGCATCGGATCAGTTCGGCGAACTCGGAACGTCCAGCCTTGCAATGACAATGCTGGACGAAGGGACAAAAAGTCGATCTGCGCTTGAGATCAGCGATGAGCTGGCACGCCTGGGGGCGCGGTTCAGCGCAGGGTCGGGCATCGATTCCTCAACGGTCGGCATCAGCGCTTTGAAAGGAAAACCTTGATGCCTCGCTCGATATTTTCGCCGATCTTGTCCTGAATCCCGCGTTTCCGGAAAATGAGCTCGAGAGATTGCAAAGGATGCGCATAGCTCGTATCCAGCAGGAAAAGACACAGCCCATCGGTCTCGCAATTCGTATCTTTCCGAAGTTGCTGTACGGCGAGGGACACGCCTATTCAATGCCGTTGACAGGATCGGGCACGGAAGAATCTGTCATGCGCATTTCCCGTGACTCGCTGGTCGATTATCACCGCACCTGGTTCCGGCCCAACAACGCGACCATGATCGTTGTTGGCGATACGTCGATAGCGGAGATAAAGCCGAAACTCGAACGCCTGTTTCGAAAATGGGAGCCCGGCACGACACCGACGAAAAATATTGCCAAGGTGAGTCTCCGCAATGCGGAGCAGGTCTATGTCATCGACAGACCGGGATCAGAGCAGTCTATTATTTTCGCTGGCAACATTGCACCGGCGGTCAGTGATGGAAATGAGATCGCGGTCGAAACGATGAACGAGATTATCGGCGGCAGCTTCACGTCGCGCATCAACATGAATCTGCGAGAGGACAAAGCCTGGTCCTATGGTGCGCGGACACTCTTGCTGAGTACGAAGAGCCAGCGGCCATTTATTGCCTATGCACCGGTGCAGACAGACAAGACGATGGAGTCGATGGCCGAAATCAGGCGAGAACTGACAGAGTATCTCGGCGACAACCCGGCCACAGGCGAGGAAATAAACAAGGTCAAGAGCAACAACACCTTGAGCCTGCCTGGTCGCTGGGAAACTGCCGCAGCAGTACTGCGGACATTGGCGAGATCGTTACCTACGATCTGCCTGATGATTACTGGGATACTTATGCCGAGAGTGTCAGGAACGTGTCCGCCGGGCAAATCGCCGCAGCAGCAGCTGCGGTGATCAAACCGGAAACATGATCTGGGTGATTGTTGGCGACCGGGAAAAGATTGAGCCACGAATACGTGAGCTCGAACTCGGCGAAATCACGCTCCTGGATCAGAATGGCAATGAGGTTCAGTAAAAAAATCAATCGAGCCGGATCCACTGCTGTCCCACTTGGAAATGTTTGAAAAGTGGCGAGACCCGATGTTTGTTGATATCGCCCATCATCATTATCATTTGCGACTTGAAATCGATGCATTCGTAGGAGCGGCTTCCAGCCGCGATTCATCTTCTAAAAGCGCTCATGAATCGACCGAAATCGCGGCTGGAAGCCGCTCCTACGAATGATTCTCGAGCGAATAAATATTAAGTGGGACAGCTGTGAGTCTGACCCCATTGATCTTTTTCGTCTGATAAATACTGGTTAGGCGGCACGATTGAACACTCTGCCCGCTTCGGCACTGGCGCTCAGCAGCACATTCCTCGCGACAGCGGTCGCGGCGCTCCTCTGGGCCGAGTTGAAGTCCTCCCGGCTGGGGGTCTGGCTGATAAAGCCTGTCGCCAGCACGCTTTTCGTTATCACTGCGTTGTTGGCGGGGGCACTTGACTCGTTTTATGGGCGGCTGATCCTGCTGGGTTTGCTTCTCTCGTGGCTGGGCGATGTGCTTCTCATTCCAAAGCGTCAGCTATTCTTTATTGCTGGCCTTGGGAGTTTCCTCCTGGCCCACGTAGCGTTCAGCGGCGCCTTTCTCCTGCAGCCACTAGAGGTACTGCCGTTGACACTCGCGGCCACCGCGACAGTGGTTGCAGGAGTAATAATCCTTCGCTGGCTCTGGCCTCACCTGACGCACAATTTCCGACCGACGATCGTGTCCTATCTGGCTGCTATTTCGCTGATGGTTGTACTCGCAGCCGGCACGATGGCTGCTGTTGGTCCGCAACTGCTTATCGGTGCCGTGATGTTTGCGGTATCAGACATATTCGTCGCACGCGACCGGTTTGTTTCGCCGGCGGTGGCTAATAGACTCTGGGGTCTTCCCCTCTACTACGGGGCCCAGCTGATCTTTGCCTTGAGTACCCAGAACCCCTAGAAGCAATTAGAGCGCCTCATTTCCCTCAATCCTGGCTACAGGTCGTCTGTACGCACAACTCCGAATTGTGCGCCTCCGCAATAAGGCGCATATAGAGTGTCCGGTATCCGAACACTGAGGAGATCATCGATGAACGAGATGATGGCGCAATGCTGCGGTAGCGACGGCAAGCCCGATTTCGACATGATGAAACGGTTTATGGGGCACTGTGGAAAAAGCGAATTTACAGATGACGATGTAGAAAAAATGACACTGTTTTGCTACGGGGAACGAATGCCAGACATGTCCAGGATGAAAAAGATGATGGAGTCGTGTGGGTGCCAGGTGCCTGAATCAGCAGAAAAGGAGTAGGGAAATGAATACTTTGCAGCTTACCTACGACGGCAAGCAGCACGCCACAGCGTTAAAGGAGCCGCAACACAAGAGTGTTGCGATCGATTGCCCGTTCACTGGCAAGGGCGAGGAGCTTTCGCCAGGCAACTTGCTCGGTATCAGTGTCGCGGGCTGCATGCTCTTGTCGATGGGCGCCCTGGCGCAGCGCAATAATATGGATCTCAGTGGAACAGTCGTGGACATCAGGCTTAGTGAGACAGATAAACCGTTCCCACACGTCAATGCTGTCATGCTGGACTTCAATATCCCGGGGGATTTTTCTGCGACGGATCGCCAGAAGCTGGAGAGGGCGTCCGGGCTTTGCCCGATCAAAGCGAGCTTCCGGGACGAAACGAAGATTTCCGCTACGTTTAATTACGCCACCGCCAAGGCGGCATAACAGGCGAGCCAGGAGAGAAGCCATGGGCACCGTCAATGCGCTAATGGAACAACATCACCGCGCGATAATTTTCTCGCTTGCGTTCGTCGTGATTTTCTTTGCGGCGTCATGCACGTTTCACGACGTTATCCCAATTTGCCATTACGTATTTGGATGTGATCATCACATGCATGCCGCAATTTAGCGGATTTGTATGAAGCAAGAGCAATATCTCATGCGCTTAGGCAGATAATCTGCTCCGCGCGGTCTATCGCGTCCGGTCGATGCGCGACGCTCACGACGGTAATGCCCAGTTGATTGATATTTTGCAACACCCGTCTTTCGGTGCTGACATCGAGATGGCTGGTCGCCTCATCCAGGAAAAGAATGGCGGGCTTCCGGTACAGGGCACGCGCCAGCACCAGGCGCTGGACCTGACCGCCCGACAGATTTTTGCCCATGTCACTGACCTGAGTCTGCAGCTTCATCGGCAGGGCCTGAATGTCCGGCCAGATCTCCGCGATGATCGCAGCCTCTCGCAGGCGCGCCAGGTCGGGCACCGTTTCGAATGCTGAGATGTTTTCCGTAACCGACCCCTGGAAGAGCATATCGTTCTGCAACACAAATCCCGTTTGCCCGCGCAGCGAATCCCTGTTCCACAACGTCAACTCCATGTTGTCCACATAAATCTGGCCGCTGTTCGCCGGCAGATGCCCGGCGAGCAGTTTCAGTAATGTTGTTTTGCCGCACCCCGACGGGCCGGTGATGACGACGTTGGCGCCTGCAGCGATGTCGCAACAGAAGTCCCGCACTATCCAGGTGCCCGCCGCATAATAGAACGCAATGTTTTCCGCTCTTAACGATCCTTTAATCGTTGAATTGATGGCGCCAGGTGGAATAGCCGGCAATGGTTCGGCCAATGCGATATCCGAGAGCCTGCCCGTGTGCACTTTCAACAGAAAAAACTGCTGGACCGCCTCGGCAAGACCGAGTGCCGCGGATCCGAACCTGCCGCGCAGGCTCATGAACGCAAACAGCACACCAAGCGTAAGATGCTGATCCAGAACACCGGCGATCGCGATGCCGAGAAAAAGCACTTGTTCGAACACGCCGACGATACCGGTACCGGTTTTTTGTAAGATCGACAATCTCCCTTCGCGAACGCGGGCATTGGTCGCGTCGGAGAAGTGGTTTTGCCATTGCGCCAACCGCAGCTGCTCAAGCCCGAGCGCCTGCATGACATCGTAAGCACGAATTGATTCAAGCAAGGAGCTGTTCTGTGATGCGGTGTGAATAATCGCCTGCTCCTGCAGACGCCTGCTTGCGGGCAAAAGCATTGCCATCAGCAGCGCTGAAAGCACGAACCCAGCCAGCGACACGGCCGTGAGCCAGCCGCTGTAAAGAAACATGATGGTCAGGGTTGTGACCAATACGCCGCAGTGAACAATACTGTTGATGACATGGTCGGTTAATGCCTGCCTGATCGGCGTAAGAGATTCCAGTTTGGACATCAGGTCGCCCGGATGGCGGGAATTGATAAAGGCAGGTGGTAAGCAGAACAGGTGATTCATGACGCAAACGGAGGAGTCGACGGCCAGGTTCGTGCCGGTGAACAGACCGATCCAGCGCCGCAATCCGTCGAGCATGACCCCAGTGAGCATGATCAATGCCAGCCCCCCAAGGGCCCGGTACAACCATTCGCGATCCTGGCCCAATACCAGTTCGTCGATCAGAATCTGGGTGGCGATCGGTGGCGCCAGCGCCAGCACCTGGGTGCTCAGGAGCAGGCAAAACATCAGGCCAAGATAGCGATAGAGATGGCGAAATGAGCCCCGCAAAATCGACGAAAGACAACGTATTTTCCCTCGCTCTGCCTGCGAAATCCGCGCGCAGGCGAGAGCTCCAGCGCCACGCCTGTAAACGATTCATTGAACTCCCGGCGCCCGACCTTTCTCCGGCCGCTGGCGGGATCATGGAGCAGATAGCGACCGCGCCCACTACGAACCAGCACCACAAAATGGTTCATACGCCAGTGCACGACGGCAGGAAGGGTTAAGTGGCGTAATTCGGAGATTGCCAGTCGTAGCGGCCGCGCCGTTAGCTGAAGATATTTCGCCGTGAGCAACAAATCCTTGAATGTCGCTCCTCGACAGTGGAGACCGTGCGATTTCCTTAAATCGTCCAGCCTTGTGCGTTTGCCGTGGTACGCGGCGACCATGGCCAGGCAGGCAAGCCCGCATTCGCTACTTTCCTGCTGCAGAATGACCGGCACTTTCCGACGGCGCCGGTTGCGGCCAATGGCGTCAGACACGCTGGCCTCCGTCACCGGTCGCGAAAACGCGCAGGAGCCATTCGTAAAGTCTGTAGCGTCGCTGTACGAAATCTGCCTGGAACGATATGCCGGGCGCCAGCGGCCAGATCTTGTTGAACGCTTTTATATCTGTTTCGTTGAGTTTCGCCCGGACTTCGAAAACCGGACCGGTTAGTGCCAGCGGCACCTTGACTTCCCCGGGTACTATCGCAACGCTCGATACCGAGGTTATGACTGCGGTGCTGGTACCAAACAACTGGTATGGGTAGGCGTGCAGGCGAAGCTGTACGACCTGACCGGTCCGCAGAAATCCGGCTTTAGCACTCGACAGGTACAACCAGGCCTCGAGACCCTGATATGGCTGGTAGACCTTGACCAGGACTTCTCCCGCAGTGACGGCGGCACCCGGCCGCACATTGACTCTTGCAACGATGCCGTCCTCGCTCGCCCTGATTTCCTGATTGATCAGGTGTTTATGCTTATCGACCTCGCGCCGCAGGCGCCGTAAGTTCCAGATCGTGCAAGATTTTCTCACGTTGCACTTCATTCACGGCTTCGGCACGCGCCCGCAAAATGGCAGCAATATCCTGCTCATACTCCAGCATGGCGTGTCCTATCGCCGCGCGCCGCGCCCTGGCCTGCAGCAACGAGCTTCGTTCCTGATCGAGCACGTCGGCGGCAAGGTTTCCTGTGCTGGCGAGACCCTGGCGTCGCGTCAACCGCCGCTCGAATAGTGCGACCTGGTCCTGTTGAAGTTCGTATTCTGTTTCCGCAACTGCACGCCGTTTGCTGATCGAATCCAGCCGTTCGCCAAACGCCAGCAAGCGGCTGCTATCGATCGCCACCTGCCGAGCATACGCCTTGCCCAGCAATGCGCTTTCGGCCTGGAGCGACTGCATTTGAAGAATGGCAAGCTGCTCCTGGTCGGTGGTGATGTTGACCAGTAACTCGCCGGTACTGACAAGCTGCCCTTCGCTAACGGCAATGTTGGTGATCCTGCCAGGCGCGGTCGCGACCACGTCGAGCAATCCATTCGGCGGCATCAGGACGCCGACAGCCCTGGCGCGCTGCGGGATCTCCACCGTCCAGGCGACAAAGCCAAGCAACAGCATCGACAGCACAGCAACTGCCATAGCGACCATGCCGGACGGCGGCACGATCACCGTTACCGAACCGAAAAGCCGGTTACTGGCCGAGCGTGTCGCGCTCTCGCGAAAAAGGGTCGTAACTCGCGCCTTTTCCGTAACGTCCTGTCGCATGAGATGAGCGTCCCGTTCCTGCTGACGTCGCATTTCAGCATGACAGATCACTTTGAGCGACGTCAGTTACGCGGCGCTTTGCCCGGTTTCGCCTGGCCCGGTCACCTCGTGCCCGCGAAAAAACATCACCGTATCAAGGCGCGATGCGATAACCTCGGCAACCTGATTTGAGGAAAAATTCATTGGCAAATCGCATAACAATTGACGATTACATAACGCTCATCGACGAGGCCAAGGTCTATGATGTCGCCAGCGAAACGCCGCTGGAACTTGCCAGGAACCTGTCTGCACGGCTCGGCAATCGAATCTTCATGAAACGCGAAGATTTGCAGCCGGTTTTCTCGTTCAAACTTCGCGGCGCCTACAACAAACTCGCGACATTGCCGCAGGAGGCACTGGATGCCGGCGTAATTTGCAGCTCAGCCGGCAATCACGCCCAGGGCGTCGCGCTGGCCGCGCAAAGGAAAGATGTTCGGGCGGTTATCATCATGCCGAATACGACGCCGACCATCAAAATTGATGCGGTCAGGGCGCTTGGTGGCGATGTGATTCTGCACGGCGATACCTACGACGATGCATACGCACACGCCAGGCAACTGGAGCAAGAGCAAGGACTGACTTTCATTCATCCCTTTGACGATCCTGCAGTGATCGCCGGTCAAGGCACCATCGGTCGCGAACTGCTCGGCCAGCTTGAAGAGGATGTGCAAGCTGTTTTCGTGCCGATCGGCGGCGGCGGTCTGATCGCCGGCATCGCCGCCTACGTGAAAGGGAAAAGACCAGACATCAAAATCATCGGTGTCCAGCCCGAGGACTCCGCTGCGATGAAGGAATCGCTCGCCGCCGGAGAACTGATTACGCTGGATCACGCCGGCATTTTTGCGGACGGCGTCGCGGTGCGCCGTGTGGGTGACGAAACATTCAGGTTATGCCAGCAACTGGTCGATGAAATCATCACTGTCGATACCGATCAGATTTGTGCCGGCATTCGCGATGTTTTCGAGGACACGCGTTCAATCGTCGAACCGGCCGGTGCACTGGCAATTGCGGGCGCCAAAAAATATATCGCGGCAAGCAACATTCGAGACCAGGCATTCGTTGTCATAAACTGTGGCGCGAACGTGAACTTCGATCGCCTGCGGCATATCGCCGAGCGCGCAGCCGTTGGCGAGCAACGTGAAATGCTGCTCGGTGTCGAGATTCCGGAGGAACCTGGCAGCTTTCGGAAATTCTGCGAGGCGATCGGCCGGCGCGGCATCACTGAATTCAACTACCGCTACAGCGATTCCAGGAAAGCGCACATCTTCGTCGGCGTAGAGTTACGACATGGCGCCGATGAGCATGCTGAGCTCATCGAAAACCTGACCAGGCTCGGATTTCCGCTCGCCGATCTGAGCGATAATGAGATGGCCAAGCTGCATGTTCGCCACATGGTTGGAGGCAGTGCAGCAAAAGTAGAGAATGAAAGAATCTTCCGCTTCGAATTTCCCGAACGACCAGGTGCGCTACTGGATTTTCTAAAGGCAATCGGTACCGACTGGAACATCAGTCTCTTTCATTACCGGAATCATGGCTCGGACTACGGCAGAATCCTGGCCGGGATCCAGGTGCCTGACCAGGAATCGGATGAGTTGGAAGCCCACCTGGCCGACCTTGGTTATACCTATAGCGAGGAAAGCGACAATCCTGCGTACACCATGTTTCTTTCGTAACCACACTTGTTCGTGAACGCGTACATAGGGTCAGAGCCCGGCTCTGACCCCGGTTAGGTTATTCGCGGAAAGAGGAGTCGTTGCGGTCCAGTTTCCGCAGCAGGGCCGGCCATGCAAGCTCGCCGCCCATGCCTTGCAACACCTTCTCTATCTGCACCTTGATGCCACTAACGATCGCAGGATTCACCAGCGTAAGTTCGGCGCCGCCTGACTGCGCCGCCAATTGAATCTGGCACGCAGTCTCGAGTGCGTACATGTAAAGAAATGTGTCCGGGATGGTCGCGCCCACGGTCAGCAATCCATGGTTTCTCAATATCAGGAAATTGTTATCCGCCAGGTCCGCGACGAGTCGCGGTTTCTCGTCCTCATTCAGCGCAATCCCCTCGTAATCGTGATAGCCAAGTGAGGAAAAAGGAAACAGTGATATCTGCGAGATGGGCAGCAATCCGTCAGCCTGCGCCGACACCGCCACGCCTGCTCTCGTATGCGTGTGCAGGACGCATCCCGCATCCGGGCGTGCAGCATGCACGGCGCTGTGAATCGTGAATCCGGCCGGGTTCACCGAGTACGGAGTATCGAGAACGATCTCGCCATCCAGGTTGACCTTGACGAGACTGCTCGCGGTCATTTCCTCGAAGAGCAAACCGTAGGCGTTGATCAGAAAATGCTCGTCCGGACCCGGCACCCGCGCCGATATGTGCGTAAATATCAGGTCATCCCAGCCATGCATGGCGATCAGCCGATAGCAGGCCGCCAGGTTCTCGCGGACCTGCCACTCCTCTTCCGACACCTGCGTTTTGACCGACAGAGATTCAGCGGCAGTGCTCATTAGCGTAACCCCGTGATTTTTTTGCCTGTTTTGGATTATACGTCAGCGAATTCAATGACGACTGAAACGTACTTTCGGATATATATATGAACGACTTATTACCATTTGTTTGCAACTTTTGCAGCTCCACAGGCATCAAAGCATCATACGACGGCAAGATTTTGTACCAGATTCTGGTCCGAGCGCACCTCGACCAGGGTGGCAGACGAAGCAAATGATCCCCAAAGTATTTTGTTTCGTTATTTACGACGGTGGCTTCGGCCACCGTTTTTTTTGTGTCAGTGCGCGTAGCACTGCGCGTGAATGTGACTCATCTTGTCGCGTTGTGAGAGACGGTAGAAATGACGTAACTCGTGCAGACCTTCGCGACTGTCCCGCGACAGTCGTTTGCGAATCCCATAACAGAAACGAGCCGCATAATTATTCGCCGTGGTGTATCGCTCGCGCTGGTCCCTGCTTAAACCCGGATTGAAACTTACGTTGTCAAACAGCCAGCCATGCAATTTGTTGGCAAGCTCATTATCTTCCTGATTCAGCGCCAAAACAAAAGTACTGACGAACTTGTCTACTTCAGCCTGCATTTCCAGCTCCAGCAAAGAGCCGCGTCGATTCTTGCGCGCCCGCCAGGCGATGTAATTGAAATGGCTGATGCCTTCCAGGACTGTCCAAAGGTCGTTGAGTTGATCAACTTGCAGTTCCTGCAACGGATTCGAGTCTTTCAGGCGCGACAACATCGCATCGTCAAGAAATACACTCAGCGCGAGGCCGTCTGCGTCTTCGAAAAGCAACACCGATTCTTCCGTGTCCGGAATCAGAGAGCCCTTGGCGAGTATCCCGGCGATTTTCGGGTCCGTAATCAAAAAGTCCTTTACGTCATAGCCAGGGTCGACCCTGTATATGTTCGTAAGATGATCCTGAAGTTGCGACAGCATCAGTGGCGATTGCGGCTGAGAGATTGCGGCATGGGAATGACGCCGTTTTGTTTCAACAGCTCCGCGGCACGCTTGCTGCCGGTTCGCAACCAGACTTCGTAGGTTCGCAGCAGGTCGATATCCGTTGACTGCCTTGCGCTGTCCCTTACCTCGTTGAGCACGTCGACAACGATCTGAAACTTTCTTGCCAGTTCCTTATAGACACCGGCGAGCGCCCGGCCACGGAACGTACCGCGTATTTCCTCGGACAGGGAACCATATGCGTTGCCGCCCATATGGATGTAGTAGTCAAGGTCGACCAGTTTATGCGCGAGGCTATCTGCAAAGAATCCGGAGATGAACAATGCGACATCTCCAATGCGTTGCAGCGAAGAATTTCTCTCTGCAATGGTTGGTGCATCTACAGCATCCACCATCATGAGCGCCAACGGCTTAATACCATATGCATCGCCGTGATCTTCGTAAAGATCTTCCGAGCGAGAAAATAGTGTGAGCAAATTGACGACGTAGTGGGCAGCGTGGGGGTCAACTTTGACTCCCTGGTGTTCGATCGCCGCGTCAATCGATTCGCGAAAGTAGTCGCGAAGATTATGAACCGGTACAACCCGGTCGCTCGCTGTGTGACAGGCCATACTTGAGTCTCCTGCATGCAAAAGACAATTCAGATATTACCCAATTAGAGCTATTTCATTGTGACAAGGTTCACGATAAGAATGTGTAATCTGCTGTATGACACAATTCTGTGACATCAAGCAGGGTCAGGATTGCATAATTCGCCTGGTTTTGTGACTGCAAAAATGGCCTGCGTCTCTGCTAAACTTACGGATGCAATAATAATAAGGAGAGCAGGATGAACCTCGCCCATGCACTGGCCGGTATCAACTGGCTTGCCGTCGTCGTTTCCACTGTTGTCGCATTCGCGCTTGGCGGGCTCTGGTACTCAAAAGCATTGTGTGGAAGCGCCTGGCTCGCGGAAGTCGGCTTGACGGAAGAGGTCATCAATGACGCAAATATGCCAAAGACATTCGGTGGTACATTTGTGTTGCAGTTTCTCGCGGTCACGGCACTTGCAGCATTTATCGGCACCGACAGCACATGGCAAAGTGGTTTGTATTGTGGTCTGTTGATCGGCGTCTTCTGGATTGCGACCGCCTATGGAATAACCTATTTGTTCGAACAGCGCTCTTTGCGGCTGTTCCTGATTAATGCCGGCTACAACATCGTCTTGTTTGCGATTGTCGGAACCATCATTGGCGCCTGGCACTGATCACAGTTCGGGCCATTGAGCGGACCCGTCGCCTGCCCACATAAATTCGGCGTTAGGAGAGAGAAGTGAAACGATACATGTTGCTGCATTTCGGGTTCGAAAAGCCCACCCCGGAGATCATGGCAGCCTGGGGCAAATGGTTTGAATCGATCGCCGACAAGAGCGTGGAAAACGGCGGTTTTCACGGCGGTGCGCGAGAAATCTCGCAAAGCGGAACCAGGGACCTGCCCATGGAGATGGCATCCATCACCGGCTACTCGATCATCAATGCCGAGAGCCTTGATGATGCCGAAAAGATCGCTCAGGACAATCCATTCATTGCGAGCATTCGGGTATACGAAATCATGTCGCAGTAGGTC
>PVMK01120439.1_pt1 | contig 22875 bp, 26 predicted proteins | sample 1853481 | NCBI WGS metagenome assembly PVMK01 (sample SAMN08533507, study PRJNA380276) | Marine sediment metagenome, whole genome shotgun sequencing project. | reverse complement strand
GCTTTTGATAAATTCGATTATCAGAAAATCGCAAATTATTCTGAAGTCAAAATTGCTTCCTTATTGCAAGATGCTGGAATTATCAGGAATAAACTAAAAGTAAAATCAGCCGTTACTAATGCGCAAGCTTTTATGGAGATTCAAGAGGAATTTGGAAGTTTTAGCAAGTATATCTGGGGGTTTGTAGATGGAAAACCTATAAAAAACAGTTTTAAGACAATGGCAGATCTTCCTGCAAATACACCGTTAAGTGACAAGATTAGTAAAGACTTGAAAAAGCGTGGATTTAAATTTGTAGGTTCTACTATTGTGTATGCTCATATGCAAGCCACCGGGATGGTCAACGATCATTTGGAAAGTTGTTTTAGATATGAAGAAGTAGTGGTAAATTAATTAGTCCCAAACTTAGATAAACCTGTATCTCCTTCGGTATTTAGGCCTAATGCCTTTAGAGATTGATTGTATCTATACTTCATTGTAGCATCTGCAGTCTCTTCTTTGGCAAAAAGTTTTTCAAACCATTTTTTTGATTCAGAATAATTACCTCTTAAATAAAAAGCATTTGCAAGTTCCTTATAAATAAAAGAAGTACCATACCCTTCTTTCACCACTTGAAGATAAACTTTCACCACATCAATATCTTTGTTTACATCAATTTTTTTCTTGAGTTTGAGAAAAAGATAAAAATGAAACAAAGACTGCTACTAAAAATAATCTGAATCTATCCATAAGTGGGGTAATAATATTGATTGTAAATATGTTAGATTTTAATTTTAAGTGCAAATTTATTCGTTAAGAGGCTTGTTTTTCTCGATAAAACAATGGAAAATAAAATATTAGAAACGATTTTACAGTTTAATTACTTTTTTATTGATTCTTCCAAAATCACCTTCAAATGAAATAAACAATGCTCCTTGCCAATTTTGATTTAAGTCCAGCACAATGATTCCATTTCCATTTTCTATAGTAGTTTCATACAATTTTTGACTCAAAATATTATAAATTGAGATTTTTATGGAACCTTCAACATTATTTAAATTAAACGAGACATTATCATATGTGGGATTAGGATATGGGGCTGAAATATTTTTACTCGCCCAATCCTCAATGGAAAGGTTTTCTACATTAATTGTCCAATAGCCTTCAGGAGCAACAATAGGACGTGTTAATGACTTTCCTGAATTAGTTTCAGCTTTTATATAATATTCAATATTACCTGTAGGTACCGTTATATCTGTCGACCAATCATTATCACTTACAAAAGACATCGGTGTTTGCGTGAAATCTGAAAACCCTTCTTCACGCCAATAAACTGTAGCAGTACTAATTCCAGAGTTGTGTTTAATCATCGCATCCACAGAAACAATAGAACTAGCATTCGCCTCGTCAATGGGTTGATGAACGATCCATAACGGATCTTCTACTCCTATAGTATGAGCAATACAGTGAATTGCTCCAAAAAAGAGAAATAAGATTTTCATCTGGATTGTCTACATCTACACCCACAATATTATATCCCGGTAATAATTCCTGATATTGAGCAAGAGCTGGACCATCTACTTCTGGTCGATAAATAGGAACAATTATAGATTTATTAATAAAGATAGAATTGCTAAATGTACGGTAATACCCGCCTGTATCCGGATAACTTCCTGAAGTACTTGGTGGCGCATCTATCCATACAACATCATATGGTGTACCAAATGGTGACAGAAAATTTTCAAGGACATAATTTATATTTTCATCTATTTGAGGTCCATCTGCTACTCCTTCTGGGTATTTGCTTACCAAAAGTGTTTCTTCATCCAAAAGTTTTAAATGCATATCTATATGGTGAATGGCGTCATAAGGAAGTGTTTCCATTTTAATAAAATTTTCAATTCCCATATACTCATTCATAATTCCATCTATATCGGTCTCTGTTTTAGCAGAAACACCATAAGGATTTCCAGGTGCATTTTCATTTAATATCAACTTAGAGGCGAAAGCATTTCCTAAACCATCAGACATAAAATTCCCGCCAGTATTTACAAGATCGTTCACTCCTGTATTGGTAACATAAATTGGAAAACCTAAGAGATTCGCGTGAGCAGATGGCATTACATTATCATTTGGCCGTGGTCTGTTATAAATCCAATCTGTATAAGCTCTTTCTCCAACATCATCTGAATAAATTGTATTTCCACCATAATCACGAATCCAAATACTGTCCCAGGGTACATCTAAAAAAGTAATATTTGTTAAATCCACTCCTTCTGAAATTAAATAAGAAGACACAGAAGCTTCATTTTGAGTAGTAATAATCACTTTACATTCACTTACCCCTACTTCAACTATTTGTTTCAAAATATTCTTAAATCCTGGCACCCAAGTTATTACCATATATTCCACTTCCTCCCATTCAGCTGCAGCTCTAACAGGACCAGGAGGAGGATCAGACATTCGATTACTCCTAAACTGAAATTGAGAGAGTATTCCTTTTTCAGTTTCAGATAACCCTTTAGGAAGTACTTCATTTTCTTGAGAAAATAAATCAGGAGTATGAATAATCAGTAAGAGTAGCAGTATAAATTTTAGGTGTAAATATTTCATTTTCAATATTTTAATTAACGTTTACAAAGATACTCATTTTTAAGTTTAATGAAACAGGACTATCTTATTAGTCTAAATATTTTAAGAACTCTTTTCTTGGAATTTCTACTGCTCCAAGACTCTTTAAATGTGTGGTATACATCTGACAATCTATTAATTTGTATTTTTTTGCTTTCATTTTTTCAACCAAAAAATAAAACCCAACTTTAGAGGCATCAGTAATCTTACTAAACATACTTTCTCCACAAAATACTTTTTGCTCTGTTAAGTTAATTCCATACAATCCTCCCACCAATTCATCATCTAACCAAACTTCAACCGATTCAGCATAACCATTATTATGTAGCTGAATGTATGCGTCTCGCATATCATAAGTAATCCAAGTTCCAACTTGATCATTCCGTCTTATTTTAGAACAATTATTGATCACTTCTGAAAAATTAGTATTAAAAGTAACAGTAAACCTACCGCTGTTAATTGTTTTCTGAAGACTTTTTGAAAATATAAACTTTGTTAGAAATAATACCATACGTGGATCAGGGCTCCACCACATTATGGGTTGTCCTTCTTCATACCAAGGAAAAATACCAGAACGGTACGCTAATAGCAACCGTTCTTCAGATAAATCGCCCCCTATAGCAAGTAATCCATCATTATTTGCGTTTTGTGGATTTGGGAACCAAGAAGTTTTTGTGAGGTATTGCATTGATATTTATTTATAAAAACAACAATCCAAGAAGATAGACTATAATACCTATAACCATTAACATAATAGTATAGGGTAGAATTTCTTTTGCTTTTAATTTTGTTATTCCCAATAATGGCAATGCCCAAAATGGTTGTAACATATTGGTTATTTGATCGCCATAGGCCAAGGCCATAATAGCTTTTGGCAAAGGAACACCCAACTTTAAAGCAGATTCCACAACAACAGGACCTTGTATGGTCCATTGCCCACCACCGCTTGGGACAAAAATATTTACTAAGCCACCACTAAAAAAAGTGAATAACGGTAATGTTGTAGGGGTGGCTATAGAAACAAAAAAGTCTGATATCTGAACCACCATACCACTATCTCGCATAATACCCATAATTCCAAAATAAAGTGGGAATTGTATCAAAATTCCGGAAGCTCCTCGTATAGCTTCTTCCACAGCATTTAAAAAACTCCTAAAGTTTCCGTGTAGTACTAGAGCTAATCCCAACATAAAAAAATTGAGCATATTTGGAGTGATGATCAATTCTAATAAAGCATAATAATACTGATAGAAAAATGTCACAAGAATAATAAGGCCAAATCCGATTCCAATTATTTTTGAATGATCAATCCGTTCGGCACCTTTTAAATTAGTTTCTCTGGATACCAACCCTTTATAAATGGGCAACGATATTTCGGTGATTGACACTTTTTTTCCTAAGTAATATAAAAATAAGGGGAGTATTACCAATAATATTCCAAATAAAATAAGATTAAAACTGCTAAAAATTGTTTCGTTAAAAGAAATATAATCCGGAATTTGAGCTAGTAATTTGTTGTCACTTATACCCGTCATTAAACTGGCAAGGTGTCCACTTTCTGAAACTTTTAGAGGAGCAGAACCACTAATCCCACCATGCCAAATCATCAATCCCACATATCCTGACGCTCCAACTAAAGGATAATTAATATTAAAATTTCGAATTTGAGAGGCTTCAGCAACTTTACGAGCTAAAATGGCTCCAAAAATGAGTCCTAATCCCCAGTTGAAAAAGGATACAATTAATGTGGTTGCACTCACTAGTAGAACTGCATTAGATGTATTACTTACTAAATTGGTAAGTTTATTAATTAAAAAATTCATGGGTTTACTCAATACCAAGATATGACCCAATACTAGTATCAACATCATTTGATAAGCGAATACTATTAGATCATTATTCCAAATACCATGTTCCCAATAAGATAGTATTGCTAAAATATGTGATTCGTCTTTTGGAGCCTGTGTAAAAAACAATGCCAAAAACATGGTGAGTATGGTTAGCAAGATGGCAATTGCAAATGGGGAGGGCATAAACCTTTTGAAAAGGGTCTCAATGGTTTTAGTGACATTCATGACTTTAAAAATACAAAAACCTAATAGATCTAAATAAGATTATCCCGAAGTATCGGGATGATAACATAAATTATAGAATTGCCATTTAGTAAAATAAAAACATTGAAAAGGTCCCTCTAATCCCGAATATTCGGAAGCGGGATTAGCCTATCTACCACAGGCAGGTATGATTATGCAAAATGTAGATTTGTTACCTCACTAAAAAGGCAGATCATCCTTATCCTCTACATCCATATCGGTTGCAGGTTCAAAAGCATCTGCTGGTGGCATAGGTGGCATATCTGGAGATACTGTTTGTTCCAAGTTTTCTATACGCCATCCTTGTATGGAATTAAAATATTTTACTTCCCCTTGTGGATTGGTCCACTCTCTACCTCTTAGATTAATGCTTATTTTCACATTTTGGCCAACTGCAAAATTGTTTAATAATTCGGTTTTATCTTGCACAAACTCCACCATAATTGATTGTGGGTATTGTTCTTCGGTTGTTATGACTACTTCTCTTTTTCTAAAACCATTACTTCCAAAAGTTTGAGTTTCTCCTATTACTTTAATTTTTCCTTGTACTTCCATCTTTTTTATTACTATTACTATTTTTTAATATTTATCCTGTAGATCATTGAATCCTCTCTAAAATGAATGTGCTCTAGTGTTATCTGACCTTTTTCAAATCGTTTTGAAGGTATCCCAAAGTTTCCCCAAATCCCTATTTTATACCCATTAAATCTATTGCCATTAATAATATAAATGCATCAAAAACGATACCTTTTTGAAGCATTTCTTGTGCTTGTTTTTGAGTATTTTCTTTATTTGCAATATTTATATGAGGGCATTTTTCTATGCCTTGTTTAACAAATTGCATTACTTCTTCCTTAGTTGGTATTCTTTCTACATTAGCTAAGATTCCTAGATCGTTTCCGGTTAAAATATTACTATTCTTAATTGATTCAGGTAAAGAATCCACTCCTATACCTAAAGTTGAAATAGGTTTTGGAACTTCAAATATTCCTTCTTTAGCACGATTGTACCAATTCCCACCCATTCGTGCTACAGTATCAATTTTTACTGGATCTATTTTCCCTTCAGCATCTAAAATATTCTCGTCTATATGAAGTTTTACGACTTCAGCGATAATTAAATTTCCAGCCCCACCTTCGGTTCCCAGGGGAATTATATCGTTTACTTTACATTCAAACTGAACTGGGGATTCAGCAACCCGAGGAGGTTTTACTATGTCTGAATCCAGTTCTGTAAATCCTGCTTTTATAAATTCATTTACTCCTTCGGCATACTCTGTTGAGGACAATGACATTTGCTGTACCATGGCATGATTCACAACATTAATCACTACTTCATTAGTTTTTATAATATTTTCTAATGTGTGTTTTGTAGTATTGTCTCTAACTCTTCTTGCTGGAGAAAACACCATTACAGGAGGATTGGCGCTAAAAACATTAAAAAAACTAAACGGTGATAAATTTACATTCCCATCAGCATCAACAGTACTTGCAAATGCAATTGGTCGAGGTGATATAGCACCTAAAAGGTATCCGTGTAATTTCTGAATACTTAGATCTTGTGGTTTAATAGATATCATGGATTGCAAATGTACCCAATCTAAATAGCTTGTAAAAACATGTTTACACAATAATATTAACATATTTACCTTATATTTATCCCGAAGCTTCAGGACTATTTATAATTATTAAAATGCTAAAAAACACTGCACCTACTCGCTGGTTTTTCTTTCTAGTTTCACTCTGTATTATCATATTAATATTGTGGAATACTTTTGCTTTTTTTAATAGGCTAAAAGAAAATGAACGTGTTAATATGAAAATTTGGGCAGCTGCCCAATCTGAAATTCAACAAAACAGTGATATCAATGTAAACATAAGTGATCTTGTAGTTGAGATTTTAAACAGCAATACAACTACTCCTATGATCCTTTATAGTCATAAGGAAGATAATTATAGTGTAAAAAATATTCCTGAAAATAATGTAAATAATCACAAAAAAATTGAAAGACTAATAAAGAAGTTTTCTGAAGAATATCAACCCATTGAAGTATTTTATCAAGATGAGTTGCTGCAAACCATTTATTACGGGAATTCTTCAATTATAAAAAAAATAAAATACTATCCTGCATTATTAATCCTTATTATCTTATTATTTTTTACTGCGATATATTTCTTTTATAAAACCTCAAAATCTGCCGAACAAAATAAATTATGGGCAGGAATGGCAAAAGAAACTGCCCATCAAATTGGCACTCCATTGTCATCATTAGTAGGTTGGGCAGAAATTCTTAAATCTGAAAATGTAAACCCTGACTATATTGTTGAAATAGAAAAAGATATCGATCGGTTACAAACAATAACTGAACGTTTTTCGAAAATAGGATCAATTCCAACCATGCAGAAAAGTAACATTATTGATGAAACGCAGGTTACATTTGACTATCTTAAAAATAGGTCTTCTAAATTGATTGATTTCAAACTTGAAATAAAAGACAAAAAGCCTCTTTATGTTAACTTAAATCCACAATTATATGGATGGACTATTGAAAATCTTGTGAAAAATGGAATTGATGCAATGAAAGGTAAGGGGAAAATCACTATAACTATTTTGGCAAACACAAAATTTGCACTAATAAGGATTTCTGATACCGGAAAAGGAATAAATAAAAGGGATTTCTCTAAAATATTTAAACCAGGATTTACAACAAAAAAGCGTGGTTGGGGACTAGGCCTTTCATTAGCAAATCGTATTATTGAAAAATATCATAAAGGTAAAATTCGTGTTTTAAAAAGCACACACAATCAAGGCACTACAATGGAAATAGCCTTGCGCTTGGAGGAAAATTAAAGATTCTTTTTTATTTCTTCTGCCAAGTTTGAAAATTCTTCAGGAGACATTGTTACTTTATATGAAAAAGTCATTTCTTTCATTTCATTTATGGGTATAAGATGTACATGTACATGTGGAACTTCTAGTCCAATAACGGCCATTCCAACTCTGTTACATGGGATTGTTTTTTCCAAGGCAATCCCAACTTTCCTCGAAAATTTCATTAAACGAAGGTATAGGTCTTCGTCTAAGTCTAATATTTTATTTACTTCTTTTTTAGGCACACATAATGTATGACCTTTTGCATTAGGATTTATATCTAAAAAAGCAAAAAAATCATCATCCTCTGCGATTTTGTAACAAGGAATTTCTCCAGCAATAATTTTTGTAAATATTGAAGCCATGATTAGTTTCTTGAAATTTCAATAATATCAAATTTCATAGTTCCATTCGGTACGACTACTTCAGCCGTATCACCAACTTCTTTTCCTAATAGTCCTTTTCCAATAGGAGAATCCACAGAAATTTTACCTGCTTTTAAATCAGCTTCACTTTGAGCAACTAATTTGTAAGTCATTTCCATGCCATTTGATTGGTTCTTTATTTTTACTGTAGAATGGACCAAAACTTTAGATGTGTCCAATTGGGATTCGTCAATTATTCTTGCAGTTGAAAGTGTTTCTTCCAATTTTGCGATTTGCATTTCTAACATCCCTTGTGCCTCTTTTGCAGCATCATATTCGGCATTTTCACTTAAATCTCCTTTGTCGCGAGCCTCAGCAATCGCCTGAGAAGCTTTTAGTCGCTCTATATCTTTTAATTGATTTAATTCTGCTCTTAGTTTTTTTAATCCTTCCGCCGTGTAATAAGATAATTTACTCATAACTCTCATTTTAATAGCCTTGTGTTTGTTTTTTTTTAGGCTATATATTCTTAAACATAAAAATCCCATACAAGACGGGATCCTAGCCGACAAAGATACTAAAAAAATACTAGTTGCCGATTTTTATCGTATTTTTGCCCTTCAATTTACTCACATGAAAAAATTAGTTGCAGCCCTGATTATTATTGTTTTTTTCTTTGCCTGTAAAGGTGATGATAATCAAAACAGCAATAATAATAACCCCTTTTTAACCATTCCTATTGTTAGCCTAAATCTTAATTTAAACCTTCCTGAATATAATCCTCTTAAATTTCCTGGAAACAGTGTAATAATTACAAGTCAAGGAATAAAAGGTATTGTGGTTTATAATATAAATAATGAATTGTATACCGCTTTCGAATTAAGTGACCCTAATCATGTTCCTAATTCTTGTTCTAAAATGGAAATAGAAGGGATTATTGCAACTTGTCAATGCTCTGATGAGAATAAATACGATATTGTCACTGGGCAGCATCTAGATGATCAATCTCTGTTCCCAATGCAACAATATCGTGCTGAAAGAACAGGCGATGTTGTACATGTTTTTAATTAAAACTTTATTGTTACTCCTACCAAAAAGTTAATAATTGCTTGTGGATAGTAGCCAGCACCTTCTATAGTGGTTATAGTTCCTGGAACACTGAAATCATCATCATAGGTAAAGAAATATCCATTTGAAACATAGTCTACATTAAAAATATTATTTACTAATCCGGTCAGTACAACTTCTCTTAATAACGGAACATTATTTAGTATATATATAATATTAAAATCATTTATAAAATAACCCTCAAGTAAGGAGGCTTCACTATCTATATTTCCCATATATTGTTCTCCTACATATTTTGATAAAAAGGATAGTTGAAGGTTTTTTAATGGATTAAATTCAATTATATTTCCCGCTATAACTTTTGGAGAAAAGGAAATATTTGTAGTCCCCAAATTGACCAATTCACCATCTTTTGAAGTCACAAAGTCTTTGTTTTTATTGGTACTCAATGCTAAGTTTGGAAGGATTCTTAAATTTTCTAATACTGAAAATCTAGCATCTATTTCAATACCCAATCTATAACTATTACCACTAGTAGTTCTTATAGGTGCTCCAACATCATCTATAGCACCTGTTAATACTAATTGATCTTTGTAATTCATATAAAATAGATTTGTGTTAATTTTAATTTCTCCTACTTTGTCATCAGACGGGTTTGAAGAATACCGCCACCCAAGTTCATAATCATCTAATTTTTCAGGTGTTGTTACCCCATTTTCAAAATCACTTCGCCGAGGTTCTCGGTGTGCTCTACCATAAGAAGTATATAATTGATTTTTTGAATTCAATTTAAAGGAAACACCAGCTTTAGGATTAAAAAAACTATAGTTTTCATCCACTTCTAAAGGCACTTTATCAGATGTTAATCCTGATGTTTTATAGCCAACAAATCGTTCTTGTAAATCGCCATAAACACTCCAATGGTTATTGATTTTATAAGTTGCTTTAGTAAAAAGTGTGAATTCATTTTTCTTGCCATTTCCAAAATAGTATTGATTTCTTATCTGTGATCCTCCTGAATACTGTGCCCAAATAACCTCGCCAAAATGATCGCCATCATAATGACTATAAAAAGCACCAGCTGAAATATCAAGTATATTGTTATTAAAATTTGCGTTGGCATTAACTACGTAAAAATCATTATCCAACCAACGGCGACGGATTATATCGGTAGTATTGATTATCTCACCCCCAATTTCAATTGGCTCAAAATTATAAAATTCAAAATCCTGATCTTCTTTGTATTGCTCAAAATATCCTCGACCATAAGTATAGTTCAGACCTAGGTTGGTAGACCAATTATTATTGTATTGCTGATTCCAATGCAGCTGATAATGATCTTGAGAATAATTGTCTATTTCGTTATCATAGAACTGAATGTTCCCCCCCTCATCTGTATACATTCCAGCCGGATTAAAAGTTCTATCTGTTTCCAAAGTTTCAGCATCTACACCATACCAGGCTTGATAGGTTTTTTCTTTTCCTCCAAAAATAATTGCCTTGATTAAAGTGTTATCATCTACATAGGCTCCTTGTAAAAAGTAGGATTTTAAATCGGAAAATGCTCTGTCTATATATCCATCTGATTCAATTTTTGAAAGTCTCCCAGAAATTTCAATATGCTCATTTAAAAGACCGGTGCTAAATTTCATATTGTATTTTTGAGTATTATAAGACCCGTATGAACCTCTCAGTTCGCCATAAGCTTCCCTTGAAAAGGCATCGCTTAAAATATTTAAACTCGCACCAAAAGCTCCAGAACCATTTGTAGATGTTCCAACACCACGTTGTAATTGAAGGCTCTCTACGGAAGAAGCAAAATCGGGCATATTTACCCAAAACGTTCCTTGACTTTCAGCATCATTATAAGGGATTCCGTTGATGGTAATATTTACACGTGAAGCATCACTTCCTCGCACCCTAATATAGGTGTATCCCACGCCAGCTCCAGCATCCGTAGTTGTAACAACAGAGGGTAAATAGTTTAATAATATAGGAATATCCTGACCTAGATTTCTTTTTTCAAGTTCTTCCTTATCAACATTAGAGTGTGTTATAGGAGAATCTGCACCAACTCTAATGGATTTTACCAAAACCTCATCTAAAGTTTCAATCTTTGTGGTGTCTATTACTTTTTCTTGAGCTGAAAGATTAAAAAATAATAAACCTAAACTAATTGAAATGATTATTTTTTTCATTTAAATAAAACAAAGTTTCATTAAATAAAAGGGGTAATTATTTTTTCTGATTGTTAAATTAAGGTATTATTCCTTTTTTATTTTCCTAAACAGCATTACCTGTTCAAGGTTCTGTGGGTGTGATCTCAGCTTTTGGAAGAACGATTCTAGAAGAACGATTCACGATTATATTTCTTTCAAAATTCGTTAGTCGTCATTCTGCTTTCGTCATTCTTTCAAGCACCCCTTTGAGATAGTGTAAAGATAATTAATTATTCAATCTTAGGGAGTTTCCGATTTGATTTTTTTAATGCCTGCCTTTTTTTAGCCTTTAGGCGTTTTTCAATTGCCTTTTTTGAAGGTTTTGTTTTTTTTCGTGGCTTTAATTTTTTTAAACTTTTCTTTAATAGTTCAATAAGTCGATCTATTACAATTGCTTTGTTTCTGTGCTGGCTTCTGGTTTCACCACATGAAATTTTTAAAATTCCTTCAGAAGAAATTTTAGCATGAAGTTTTTTTAATAAGGTCTCTTTCTCAATTTCAGTAAATGCTAGTGAGTCTTCAACATGTAAACTCATCTCAACTTTTGAAGACGTTTTATTAACATGCTGACCTCCTGGACCACTGCTTCGCATGGTCTTAAATACAAGTTCCCTAAGTAAGATTTCAGTATTCATTAGGCATTTGGACGATGCTCTTTGTTTAATAAATCGTTTACCGTTTTTACAGGGTTAAAAGTAATTAAAGGCACTTCAACAAAAGCTGTATTCCAACCAGCCATGGCACCATTCCATAACCCAGGAAGTTCTAATGCTTTTAAAGATTTTCCATTTTGAGTTTTTTGAGAAATAATTCCTGCTTTAGGGTCAATGTATTTTGACAAATCAAATTTTTCCCCTTTATAATCTTTTACTCCACATACAATATCTACTGGATTAAAGTGAGTTGCTTCACTAACCATGTCTGATTGGCGTGAATCTTGAGTATTAATTTGAGATATTTCAACTATTTGAAGTAAGATTTTACCATATTCATTTTTAATCCAAAAAGGCCCTCCTCCAGGCTCTCCAGTGTTTTTCACAACGCCACAAACACGTATGGGTCGGTTCAATATATTCGCAATCAGACCCGGGTCACTTGGAGATTCTTTTATGTTTAATTCGTTCCAAAGGAAAGATTTAATTTCACTTATTTTTTCTTGAGAAACTTCCTCTTTCAAAACTTGTTTTAAATAGGTAAATACTTTCTCTTGAATCCAAAGTAATTTCCCAGCCAGCACTTTTTTGTGAAAGGCGATTTCTTCCACAAACTCTTCAGCTGCAACATTATCAATATTTTTAATAAATATAATATCGGCATCTACTTCATTAAGGTTTTCCATTAAAGCCCCGTGACCAGAAGGTCGAAAAACTAATTCTTTACTATCATTTCTATATAATGTATTGTCTTTGTTAACAGCAATTGTATCTGTTTCTTTTTTCTGAAAAGAGTATGAAATATGAATCTTGGTTTTGGTTTTTTTAGAAACTCTGTTATTTACAATTTCAAATTCCTCTTTAAAAAAAGGAACATGTTTTTCGGAAAAAGTAAAATGCAAATAGACATTTTCATTAACTGAAGCATAAAAAGCAGTTTCGTACAAATGCTCCTCAAATGCCGTGGTTGAATACTTTCTGTATTTATGAAAAGGTATTAATCCCTTTGGTAAATTAGCAAAATTAAGACCTTCTACCTCTAGCATAGTTTTTACAAATAAATACGAACGCAATCCTTTAGTGCCATGCTTAAAATCCGGATAATTTTCTCTAATCTTCTTTCTAACTGAACTTAAAAAAGGAAAATCTCTCATGGAATTAAAAAAAACAGAGGACATTTCATACTCTCCTTTTTTTAAGTATGAATTCAGAGTCTCTTCTTCTGGATTATATTCTTCCAAAAACTGAAACAAAAATTTAAACATTCTTGTTGCCGCTCCAGATGCAGGAATGAACTTTACAATATCTAAACTATCTTTCCTGTCCTCATAGAAAGTTATTAATTTTTGTTGGTTATCTGGAGATATAACTTCAATACCATTTCCGACCGAAGCCGCAGTAACTAATTCCACAAAAGGGATTCCAAGGGAAAAAGTTTCAATTTGTCTAAATACTTTTTCAATAGTTAATCCATGGTCTTTTAATTGTTGGATATCTTTCTTTGTCAGATTCAATGGTTTTTTTTTAAAAGTAAATCAATATGTTTTATAGCTTGTTTAAATCGTTCAGTTTTATTTCCTTTAAGTAACACATATGGTCTGTTATACTTGACCAATGAGTTCTCAAAAGCTTTAAACATTAGTTCTCTTTCATTAGGTTTATCTCGCAAATCATCTTCTTCCCAGGGGGAATCAATATAAGTTAAAAAATATAAATCGTAAGTATTCTCCAGTGCGTATTTTTCTAATAATGGATCACAAGATCCCTCATAATATTCTTCCGAATATACTTTGGTTTCCAACAAGTCTGTATCACAAATTAAAACGGTATCTGTTTTTTGAGATGATTCATTTTCAAGCTTCATTTGACCTATTGCAATTGGTAAAAGATCATCTTGGCTGCAAGTTTTTCTTTCATCATTCCACTTCTGTTGTAAATATTCGCGAGCATACTCTGGTACCCATATCGAATTATAATTTCTGGCTAATTGTTTAGCCAAAGTAGTTTTACCTGTTGACTCGGGGCCAAAAAGTACTACTTTTATGCAGTTTGATTTTGCTTGTTTAAGTTTTTCTTCCATTCTTGATACCCTAAAATTGCTAATATTAAAAAGATGATGAATTGTATTCCGGTAAAGCCCAGACCTTTTATAAAATATAAAGGAATTGAAATTATATTTCCCGCAATCCAAAGCAACCAATGTTCAATCTTTTTATTTGCCATTAACCACATAGCAGAAAAAAATACTCCAGTTGTAAAAGTGTCAAAATAATCTGTTATTCTATCGAAACGATCAAAATACAAATATACTAAGACAACAAAAATTGCGGTAGAAATAAAAATTCCAAAAGCTTTTATAATATCTTTTTTATTTAGTGTTGTAATTTCAATATGATGTCCTTTTACAACTTTTGTCCACATATACCAACCGTAAACACTCATAAAAGTGTAGTAAATATTTATAATTAAATCGCCATATAATGTAAAATTAAAACATATATACACATAAATTACAGTGCTTATTATGCCCGTTGGGTACACCCAAATCTTTTCTTTTTTTGCAAACCAAACACTGGCAATTCCAAACAAGGCAGCTAAAACCTCTAAAACAATTCCTCCTGTAGAAGCTGCTCTATAAGGTTCAAGAAAAAAATCTATTACTGGGTTCATAAATTATTTATTTTCAAAAAAAGTTCCCATCACTACCATATTCGCTCCAGCTTCATAGGCTTCTTGCTTTTGGACTTCAGTTTTAATACCCCCACCCACAAGTAAAGGAATATTAATTGCTTTTTTTACTTCCTTAATAATATTTAGGCTAACTGGAAATTTTGCTCCACTTCCTGCCTCCAGATAAATTAGTTTTTTTCCTAAATATTCTCCTGCTAATGCTGTATCAACTATAGCTTGCACATTCTCTTGAGGCAATGGCAATGTATCACTAACTCTAGCCACTGCAGATTTGTTTCCTCCATCGATTAAAATATATCCCATAGAAATAATTTCTAATGAAGAATACCTAAGTCTTGAAACAGCCTTTACTTGTTGTCCTATTAAATATTCCGAGTTTCTCCCTGAAAGCAGGGACAAAAAAAGTAGCGCATCTGCCTTCTCTGTGATCTGTGATTCATTACCAGGAAATAAAAAAATTGGTAGAGAACTATATTGTCTCAAGTAATCTACAGTATTTTCAGTTTCACCGTTTTCAACGGTACTCCCACCTACAAAAAGGTGTGTGGTTTGGGGAGGTAGACTTTTTAAAAATGTTTCTGACTTGGAATTATCAAAAATATCGGGGTCGATTAAGACAGCTAGAAGTTTATTCTCTTCAACTATAGAGTTAATGAAAGTTTGATAAAACTTCTTATTGATCATTCTTGCTCCTTTCGTTTAATAAAGCATAGGCACAAGTAAATCCTTCAAATTCATGAAACCACACCTTATAGCTTTCTATTTTATCTTGAAACTTCACCATTGCAGTAGTTTCATTGTAATATAAACTAAAATCTTCTACATAAATATGGTCAAAAAAGGTTAGACCTACTCTGGCAAAACTTTTGTATAAAGATTCCTTGGCACACCATACAATAGTTAATTTTCTAATGATAACGTCTTTGTGTACTAATCTTTGATAGTCATCAAATGTGGTAAATTTATGTGCGATTTTCAGGATCTTTTCACGCTTTTTCTCTATATCAATCCCTACTTCTATATCACTAATTATTATCGCCGAAAAAATAAATGAATGTGTAATAGAAATATGCTTTCCGTCTTTTAAATGTGGTTTTCCATTTTCATCATACCACAAATCATGATCACAATATCCTTCAGAAGCCAATAAGTGTCTTATACTTAAATAAGCTCTTCGGTGTAATTCACTTTTCATCCCATTGACCCTTTTCTCACTTCTTTGGGTGAGTTCAATATCTTCAGAAAGGGTTTCAAAAGACTCTTCGATCTTCCAAATGAGTGCTTTAGTAGTAGAGTTTACTGTTATAGTTTTGTAAAGAGGCATAAAATATTAAAGTATATTACTTACTTTTGCATTCTGAATAAAAAAATGTTTAACATATTCCTGTTCCCGAAGTTTCGTGATTCAGGATTGACTTCAAATATAATAATATGTCAATTAAAACTATGCCTTATATAGCCCATAAAGTTAAAGATATTTCCCTGGCAGATTGGGGACGCAAAGAAATTGAACTTGCTGAAGCAGAAATGCCAGGCTTAATGTCTCTTCGTGAGGAATATAAAGATGAGCAACCCTTAAAAGGTGCACGTATTGCAGGGTGTTTACATATGACCATTCAAACCGCAGTGTTAATAGAAACTTTAATAGCGCTCGGTGCTGAAGTTACTTGGAGTTCTTGTAATATATTTTCAACACAAGATCAAGCTGCTGCTGCAATAGCTGATGCAGGATTAGCTGTATATGCTTGGAAGGGTATGAACGAAGAGGAATTTGATTGGTGTATAGAGCAGACATTGTTCTTTGGTAAAGATCGCAAGCCATTAAATATGATTTTAGATGATGGTGGAGATCTGACCAACATGGTATTGGACAGATATCCCGAATTGGTAAAGGGAATTAACGGTCTTAGTGAAGAAACAACTACAGGTGTTCATAGATTATACGATAGAGTAAAAAATGGAACACTTCCATTACCTGTTATTAATGTTAACGATAGCGTCACTAAATCTAAATTCGATAATAAATATGGTTGTCGTGAAAGTGCTGTTGATGCTATTCGTAGAGCGACCGATGTGATGCTTGCTGGAAAACGAGTGGTAGTTTGTGGTTATGGAGATGTAGGTAAAGGAACAGCTGCTTCATTTAAAGGAGCAGGAAGTATTGTAACAGTTACTGAAATAGATCCAATTTGTGCATTACAAGCTGCAATGGATGGTTTTGAGGTTAAAAAATTAGAAACTGTTATTGGAAATGCCGACATAGTAATCACTACAACTGGAAACAAAGATATTGTGCAAGGGCACCATTTTGAGGCGATGAAAGACAAAACCATTGTTTGTAATATTGGTCATTTTGATAACGAGATCGATGTAGCTTGGTTAAACAATAACCACAATAAGGTTGAAATTAAACCGCAGGTAGATAAATACACCGTTAACGGGAAAGATATTATTTTGTTGGCTGAAGGACGATTAGTCAACTTAGGTTGTGCTACTGGTCATCCAAGTTTTGTGATGAGTAACTCGTTCACTAACCAAACCTTAGCACAAATAGAGCTTTGGAACAATATAGAAAACTACGAAAACAAAGTATATATGTTGCCCAAACATTTAGATGAGAAAGTTGCTAAACTTCATTTAGCTAAAGTTGGGGTAGAACTTACTGAATTACGAAAAGATCAGGCAGAATATATTGGCGTTGACGTGAAAGGTCCTTTTAAACCAGAGTATTACCGTTATTAATATTTATCATTGAAAGGGGTGAAGCGCGAACATCATAGCAATCTCCTTCTTTGAGGCTTAAAACCCTTCAAGAAAATAAAATTCTTGAAGGGTTTTTTTATATTTTACTTTTGCTTTCTAAAAATATAGCTCATCCAAACGGGATCGTTCATTTCGGTGACTGCTTTTCGATCTACAAATTCCCAATTGGCAGCATTCATAAAATTGAGCAGGTCTGAGGTTGCTTTTATTGCTTCAATTTCCTTAATGCTGATGTCTTTCCCTACCAAGGAATTTTGTTCTTCCACTTTTATTCGTTTTATTTTTCCACTATTATTCGCTTTTTGAATAACGATGATTTCTAAATAATCATATTTTGGAATTTCTTGCGACACCCCTTTTGTTACAGTAAACAAAAACAGTGTACAGAATAAAACACTACGGAGTATATTATTCATATTTATTTTAAATTAAAATTCAAGTTACAATTTATAGATCTTACATTTTAATATAAACAGCATAAATACAAAAAACCTTCAACCGTTTTACAGTTGAAGGTTTTATATATGATTTATAAACCGAGTTCTTAAGCCTCAAAAGGCACTATAGAAACATATGATTTATTGTTTTTCTTTTTGGTGAACTTTACCGTACCATCCACTTTTGCGTGTAAAGTATGATCTTTTCCTCCATAAACATTTTCACCAGGAAAATGTGTATTTCCTCTTTGTCTTACGATAATATTTCCAGCAATAGCAGCTTGACCACCAAATATCTTAACGCCTAAGCGTTTCGATTCTGATTCTCTACCATTTTTGGAACTACCAACTCCTTTTTTATGAGCCATCTTATATTATTTTTATACCTATCTATCGACAAGTAGATTATTATATTAACTTAACGCTACAATTAAATCGGCTTTCTTCATAGAAGAGTACCCTTTAATTCCTTTTTCTTTAGCCATTGCTTTTAATTCAGCTACAGTATTCTTACTCAAATCAGTAACTGGAGCTTCCTTTTTAGTTTCTACTTTTTTTGGCACTACCTTTTCAGCTTTTGGAGCTGCAGGTTTTGCTTCTTTTTTAGGCTTGTCTGCCGTAGTTTTAACGGAGACTGAAGCTGCTTTCTTAGTTTTGGCTTTAGGGGCTGCTTTTTCAGCTTTAGCTGGTGCAGCTTTCTTTGCACCGCTTGCAACAATACTTTCAATTATAATTTCTGAAAGTGCTTGTCTGTGACCATTTTTTACCTGATATCCTTTTCTTCTTTTCTTTTTGAAGACTATAACTTTGTCACCTTTAAGGTGCCTTAAGACTTTTGCTCCAACTTGAGCTCCGCCTATAGCCGGGGCGCCAATAGTAATCTTTATATCGTCGCTAATAAGAAGAACATTGTCAAAAGAGACTTTTTTACCTTCATCAGTAGCTAAACGATGTACAAAGACTTTTTGGTCTTTCGCAACTTTAAATTGCTGCCCTGCTATCTCTACAATTGCGTACATAGCGTAACGTTTAAAATTAAATTAGTTATTAAATAAACCCTAAATATTCAGTGGTTTACCCCCCAAAACGAATCATTTTCGCCTAGGAGGGTGCAAATATAAGTTTTAATACTGAATTAGCAAACGGATTGTAGAAAAAACAGATAGACCAATATCTTCATTTTCTTGAGTTTGCTAAATACACTCCTAATAATATGATAAGCGTTGCTACTCCTTGCCAAACACCAAAACTCTCCCCATCTAAAAACCCCCATATTACTGCAACAACAGGCATTAAATAAGTTACTGATGATGCAAAAACAGGAGTTGATATTTGCACTAGCTTATTAAAAAGAACTTTTGCAATCGCTGTACCAAAAATGGATAGTAAGACAATATAAAATAGAGACATGGGCAATTCTGGAGATTGCAATACTTCCGATGTGAAAAATCCTGAAAAAATCAAGAGCAAAATTGCAGGAATTATTATCACCACAAAATTACCAACGGCTATAGTAATAGCCGGAACATTTTGAAGGTGGCGCTTAATTATATTTACACTTAAAGCATACATGATCGTGGCTATTATTACCAGAAAAGCATACCAATAATTTTGATCTGAATTTAAACTGGCTCCATTTGTAATGAGCAAAACCGTTCCTATAAATCCAATAATTACACCTATTATTTGGCTTCTTGATGAAAATATTTTAAACGCTATAAAACCAAGAATAATAGTGTTAATTGGCACGATTGAGTTTAGAATAGATGCTACAGCACTGTCTATCTCTGTTTCAGCAAAAGCAAATAAAAAGGCAGGAAAAAATGTACCTAAAAATCCTGAAATCGCAATCCATTTTAATGTTGTTTTGGAGAGTTCTTTTAATCCTTTAAATCCAGCAACAAATAGAATCAATCCTGAAAAAATTATTCGTATAGATCCTAATTGAATAGGACTAAGACCAATTAACCCCTTTTTAATTAGTATAAACGAACTTCCCCATATCAGAGAAAGGACAATAAGATAGGTCCATTTTTTATTGTCTAGAAGCATCTACATGTTAATTAATTTGCAAAAATGTCACTTTTAAAATAAATAACTGAAAACAATTGTTATTTTTGCTGAAATTAAATTAAAAAAATAATTATGAAGACATTAAAATTAGTAGTAGGAATCGCATTATTTTCAGTTATAATATGGTCATGTAAAAATGAAACTAAGCCAGAAATTAAAACTGTAGAAATAGCAGAAACAAAGGCAGTTAATGAAATTGATGCAAATGCTACCCTAGCAAAAGCTGAATTCACTATTGAAGGAATGACTTGTGCAATAGGATGTGCTAAAACTATTGAAAAGAAACTTTCAAAAATGGAAGGTGTAAAAACTGCATCTGTAGATTTTGACAAAAAATTAGCACTGGTAGAATATGATGAAGCTAAAGTAACTCCAGAATCTTTAGAAGAAACAGTAATTAATACAAGTGACAAGTATACTGTTTCCGATATGAAAACTGTGGAATCTTTCTCTTCTAACTTTGCAAAAAAAGAATGTACAATTGAAAATTGCGACCATAAAGGAAAAGATTGTGAGAAAGGATATAAAAAGTCTAATGATCGTAAAGGAAAAGGTGATAAAGCATCAATGGAAGCCTCTAACGGTGGAAAAATGATGGGTTGTAAAGACGATTGTAAAAAAGCTTGTTGCTCAGAAAAAGCATAAAAGATTTTTATATACAGTAATAAAGGGGTCTTAAAAAGGCCTCTTTTTTATTTAAATCCTATTTTATTATTCCGTTATCTCCCATTCTAATGTTTCCATAATTCGGCGGATATCATTCCTTAGGTAAACAACGGCAGGATATAAAGAATCAAAATTAGGCTTTGTTTCAAAATATAGAGCTCCAGTTAAAAAGTGTTTAATACTATCTGTAGCGTAAAATTGAGCTTGAGTAGCTGCATTTCCATTTATCATATAAAACATTCCGTAAACATTTTGATCAGGATTTACAAAGGGTTGTTCGGGAATACTTTCAGCTCTAATAGCGTGGTCGTAAGTCAATTTTTGGGCATCTCTAAGTAATGAATCTAAATTATATTCATTGACTCTTTGATAGGTTAAGTAAACCGTTGCTTTCATTTTAGGATAATGTAAATTCATCGCACAATTCCTTTTCTTCTGAACTACAGCCTTTTCGTTTTTGTGAAAACTATATGAACAATCACTATTAAAGTCTTTATAGATTGCTTTTGAATAATCTAATCGTAATTGTGCTTTTGGTTTTATGACAATGTCATCTTTACAAGAAATTAGTATAACTGTAGAAAGTATTAATAATAAAAAACGCATACTAATTATTTAGGGAAAGTTTTATTTGTTTGATTCGTTTGTTTTCAAACCCTTCAATAGTAAACGTATAATTATGAAACAATATTACTTCTCCTTTATTAGGAAAGCCTTTAGATATTTCTAATAAGAAACCTGCTAATGTATCGGCATCTCCCTTTACATTTTCAAATATTTTTGGGTCTGCAAGCTTAATCACTTTATAGAAATCTTTTAGTGGAGTTTTCCCTTCGAAAACAAAAGTAGTTTCGTCTAACTTTGAAAAAATTAAATCTTCATCATCAAATTCATCACTTATTTCACCTACAATTTCTTCAATAATATCTTCTAATGTGATAAGACCACTAGTCCCTCCATATTCATCAACAACAATTGCCATATGCATTTTCATTTCTTTAAATTCATTGAGCAAATCGTCTATTTTTTTGTTCTCTGGCACAAAATAAGGTTTTCGAATTAAGGTTTTCCATTCTAAAGTTTTCTGATCTATATATGGCATTAGATCTTTTACATACAATATTCCTATAATGGTATCTATATTTTCTTTATATACTGGAATACGAGAATACCCATGTGATATAATTTCGGGCATGATAAGGTCATAGGAAGTCTTCTCATCAAGAGCAAAAATATCCATTCGTGGCTTCATCACTTCTTTGGTATCTGTATTCCCAAATGTTACTATCCCATGAAGGATCTTATGCTCTTCTTTAGTAGTGTCCTCTTCAGAAGTTAATTCTAATGCCTGTGATAAATGATCTACACTAATATTTGGTTTTTGTTTTCCAAATCTTAATTCTATATGACGTATTGCCGACTGCATTGGTCCGTTCAAAGGCGTTAGAATTGTATTTAATACTTTTAATGGATATGCCATAAAAGTTGAAAATTGAACACTTTTTCTACTGGCGTAAACTTTTGGAAGTATCTCTCCAAATAGTAATATCATAAAAGTAACTATGCCAACTTCAACAATAAACCGTATGTTTATTCCATAAAATTCAGTTCTCATCCCGGAAAATAAAAGGTCGCTTAAAGAAGCAAATAGTAATACAATAGCAATATTGATAAAATTATTAGTGATGAGTATGGTTGCCAATAATTTTTTGGGTTTCGATAATAGTTGTTGAACTATGATTAGTTTTCTTGATAGTCCTTTTTCTGAAGAATCTGTTTCAAAATCGGTAGCAGACAATGAGAACAAGGCAACTTCAGCTCCAGATATTAAAGCAGAACAAATTAGTAAAACCAATAAAACAAGAATACTAGTTATATGGGTGCTATTTAATATAATTTCTAAAAATAAACTGGGAGGTTCTGCGTCCAAAATATTGGTTTAATTAGTATTTAGAAAGGTAAGTCATCTCCATCCTCATTTATTGGATCTGGAGTTTGTACAGGATCTTGATTGTGGCTTGACTGACTTTGAAACAGATTCTTCAGAAAAAGAACTATCAAGAAAACTAATCATAGTTCAACAATTACTATCGAAACCCAAAAAATTATTAGCAACCATACTCATCACTAATAATTTTATCAATATTGCTATTGTATTACTATTTGCTTCTTTAAGTGACCTTATATTTTCCGGTATGAGAACTGAATTTTATGGAATAAACATACGGTTTATTGTTGAAGTTGGCTTAGTTACTTTTATGATATTACTATTTGGAGAGATACTTCCAAAAGTTTACGCCAGTAGAAAAAGTGTTCAATTTTCAACTTTTATGGCATATCCATTAAAAGTATTAAATACAATTCTA
>PVMK01130078.1_pt1 | contig 22880 bp, 23 predicted proteins | sample 1853481 | NCBI WGS metagenome assembly PVMK01 (sample SAMN08533507, study PRJNA380276) | Marine sediment metagenome, whole genome shotgun sequencing project. | reverse complement strand
GGGAGACGTAGCTGCGGTTAAGGCTGCGGTCAGCGCTGGGTCGGCGGCGGCCCGGAAAGTTGGAAAGGTAGTGGCTGTCCATGTAATTCCCAGACCTGATCGACAAGTTCATATAGCGTTCTCAGACAGGCCGCCTCCCTCTGAGACAAAAACCGACGAACCGAAGCCTCCTGTTGTTCCTGCCCCGACAGAAAAAATTGCAGCGAAATCGACACTCCCCCGGCCTTCCAAAGTAAAAGAGGCTAAAGATGTGTCTAAAGAGAAAATGCCTTTGCAAAAGAAAAGGCTAAAAGTGAAACAGCGACCGAAACCTTCTTCAAAAAAGAAAACGGCTAAACTGAAAAAAAAGCCAAAACCAAAAGGGAAAGCCAAAAAATCCGACACCATGAAAACATAAAAGCATATTGATATCGCAACAGGTTTTTAGTGTCTGTCAGGTTTAAGGCCCTAAACAGTTTCCCCTTACCAAAGGAGTGTAAAATGCCTGATCTTCGTTCTTATGTATATTTGGATCGCCTACAGCCCCAGTTTGCAGCCTATATAGGCGCCAACGCAAGAGGATATATTCCTATTCCGGGAATGGCCGCGATACTCGTAGAAGTCTCCCCCGGAGTTGTGATCAACAGAGCAATAGATGCCGCTGTAAAGGCAGCAAATATACGTCCGGGTCTCATGGTTGTAGAACGGCATTTTGGTGTGCTGGAGTTTCATTCAGAAGCACAGGCAGACGTGAAACATGCCGGTTCCGCAGTACTCAAATCTTTGGGGCTTACCATTAAAGATCGTTTTAAACCAAAAATTTTAAGTTCTCAGGTGATCCATAAAGTGAACGCCTACCACGCCCAGATGGTCAATGTCTCCCGGCTCTGCTCAATGCTGCTACCCGGGCAGGATCTCTACATTCTTGAAGTTCAGCCTGCTGCTTATATTACGCTTGCGGCCAACGAAGCTGAAAAAAATTCTCAGATCACTCTCGTGGATTGCAGAACATATGGTGCGGTGGGTCGGTTATCCCTGGCTGGAAAACAATCGGATATTGAACGTGCTTCAAGTGCGGCGGAGACGGCGATTCAAAAAATTACGGGAAAGGAAACTTAATCAAACCTAATCCAATGAAAATCAGTGAATCAGCAAACCAGCGGATTGCAACCTTTGAAGCCGCATTGTCACTTACCGACAACTGCTCTCGTAAGGACCTGTTGTTTGCAGGGGTTGACCTCGGCACTGCTTATATCGTCACTGCTGTTGTGGATCACCGGGGCAACCCCTTAGCCGGAGTGCTCACGCGCAGCCAATACAGTATTCGGGATGGGGTAGTCCTTGATTATTCTGGCGCTGTTACTATTTTGCGCCAACAGGTTGATGCACTAAGGGCGGCCGGTTTCTCAATCAGATCTGCCGCTGCGGCCTATCCTCCCGGAACAATTGGGCGAACTGCCAGGGTATTTGGCAATGTTTTGTCAGCGGTTGGTATGGATGTAATGGGATTGATTGATGAGCCAACTGCGGCCTCCATGGTATTGGAGATTACCGACGGGGCAATCGTGGACATCGGTGGGGGAACTACCGGCATCTCCGTGATAAAAGACGGTAAGGTCATTTATACAGCCGATGAGCCCACCGGCGGAATTCACATGGATTTGGTTCTTGCCGGCCATTTCAAAATTCCTGTTCATGAAGCAGAATTAATAAAAATAGACCCTAAGCGTCAATCTGAGATCCTGCCATTGATAACACCGGTATTTGAAAAGATGGCGAGCATCGTCACAAGACACATAAAAGACTATCCTGTTGATACCTTATATCTTGTGGGGGGGACCAGCTGTTTCCCCGGGATTGAAGCAGTGATAGAAAGTGAGACCGGATTGTCGGTAGAAAGGCCGGACAATCCAATGCTTGTAACTCCTTTGGGCATTGCATTGAGTTGTATAAAAAATTGAACAAACAGTGCCTGATCCGGGATGAGATATAATTATGACGGATGAAAAGCTTCAAAAAATTGTCACCGCCGTGATAAGCAAAATAGCTCAACAAATGGGTGCCGACGGAACCAGGGGGACCTTGATTACGGTTTTTACCGGTGCCACCGTCGCTTTCCGGGAAGCCGCCTCCCAGGTCCGCGGGCTGATTTTGGATGGCTACCGGATTCAGCTGGCCTTTTCACAAAATGCCGAAGATCTGTATGGCCGGGAAATGAGAGATCAATTGGCCGGTTTTCCAAACGTTAGCTTTGGTGGAACCCTCAGCATGGCTCCTTGCCCTAAAAGAGGCCCGCGCCATCATTGTCCCACTTCTGAGTTTGAATACGCTCTCGAAGGTGTCTATGCTCATTGCCGACAATTTACCGACCAACCTAATTTTGCATGGCCTTTTTTTTGGCAAGACGGTTCTGGCTTCCAAAACAGGTGCCCACCCCGATGGAGCCCACTGGAATCAAAACTCCGACTCCCGTCAATCAAGTCGAGTCCTAAGGGAAGCGCTTTTAAAAAGATTACAAATTGTAGAAAATTACGGTTGTTACCTGACGGATACTCACATGCTGAGAGAGGCAGTGAATTACTTCCTTAAAGATAAACAAGGTTCAAAAGTCGGAGGACCTATAAAAACCGGACAAAAATCAAATTCATCTATTCATATTGTTGAAAATGTGGTCACTTCGGCCAAGGTTCGTCAAGCATATATTTTGGGAGTTGATCTTACGGTGTCTCCGGGCGCTGTTGTCACTCCCCTGGCCCGGGATCTGGCCAATCAATATGGTGTAACCCTTAATAGGGAAGATGCGATATGACTCCTAACGAGGAGGAATAAAAGTAATGTTAATTGCACAAGTAATAGGGACTATCGTTGCCACCCGCAAACATGAACTTCTGGTCGGCAGTAAGATACAAGTCGTTCAACCCTTGGAATGTTCGGGGAATAAACCTACCGGCGATCCGTTCGTAGCTGTTGATGCCGTAGGCGCCGGGGTTGGCGAACGGGTGATGGTCGTACGGGGGAGTGGGGCACGCCTGGCCGTTGATAATGAACGATGCCCTGTGGATGCTACGATTATCGGGATCATTGACCAGGTCGATATCGAGGGGGTCGCATAACGTCAAGACCTTTGAAAAGCAACCTGAGACCCTTCGGGCTTGCCGAGTTTACCAGATCTGCCGGGTTATGAGACATTTGCGGTAGCATACTAGGGCTCCAGGTCTCATGGCTTGCAGATTCGCCAAACTCAACAATCGCTTAACTTATACGAAAGACCCATGGAAAACAGTTCAAGAAAAATATATACCCGCAGGGGAGATGAAGGACTAACCCAACTCCTGAGCAAAGAAACCGTCGATAAGGGAGACAAGCGGGTTGAAGCCTTTGGCACTTTGGACGAATTGCAATCCCACCTGGGACTGGCCCGGGCTCTAACCTGCCAGGAATCGATACGATCCATCCTTTATTATATCCAGGAAGATTTATTTGTGGCAAGTGCTGAGCTGGCTTCAACTTCTAAGGCTCTATCCGATTTAAAACAGCGTATCAGCAAAAGCAATACTGAGAAGCTGGAAGGATGGATTGATAAATTTACGGCTCTGTATGGACTTCCGAAAGATTTTGTTGTTCCCGGAAAGTATCTGGATAGTTCCGCTCTTCATGTTGCACGGTCCGTATGCCGGCGTGCCGAGCGCTTAATTGTTATTTTGAATCGAGAAGAGAAAGTGTATGGTGATCTGATTCGCTTCTTTAACCGACTGAGTGACCTGCTTTTTGTGCTGGCATGGTCTTTGGAGGTGAATGCGCTTATCGAGGATATTGTCCGTGAAGTCATCGAGAGTGCCATCAAAGAGGACAAAACATCATGAAGCTTTCTTACTCCCTGGCACGATTACTAGGCACCTTTGCTGAAGTCCAGGCTTCGGTTTTGGGGGTTCCCATGGCAATTAGCGTTGTAGACGAAAAGGGCGGACCTATTTTTTTTGCGCGAATGGATAAGACCCTGCCTGCAAGCACCGAAATTGCCGTTTCAAAAGCCTATACATCTGCGGTTTTACGCAAATCGACCCATGAGGTGGGAAAACTCGCTCAATCCGGAGAACCGCTCTATGGTATTCAGTATACACACCAGGGCAAAATCGTGCTCTTTGGAGGAGGCCTTCCATTATGTTTAAAGGAAAACGTGGTCGGTGCCGTGGGTATTAGCGGCGGAACCGTAGAAGAAGACATTCAGATAGCGGAAACTGTTGTCGATGCCTTGAAAGCAATGGAACAGTGGTCAGAACATATCAAGGAATCTTTACCGTCCGGCGACATACAAGAAAATCAAATTGATCGGTTAGGATACAAATTGCAAGAGGCTCTGGAGGAAATACAATATCCCCTTCCCACAGGCCACATCTTCATTCTGACCGGAGCGATACGTCTGTCAATGCTTAAGGAGTAATGCTTTGCTAAGGATCGTCTGGTTTCATAAAGACAGTTACCCACTTATTTCCGGGGGTTTTGGATCGGAATTATTGGTGCACTTGAGTCTGTTTTACAAGTCACCCGTCGAACTCGAAATTTGCTTAAGGAGGAATGATTATGGCTGCCAATGATGAGCTCATTGCCCATGTGGTACAGAAGGTCTTGGAAGAGCTGGTGCAAAAAAAAGACCCTGGGACTGATGAATTCACAGGAATTTATGATACAATAGACGAAGCCGTAAATAACGCTGTTGAGGCCCAAAAAAGGCTGGTGGTAATGTCTCTCGAGGGTCGTAGCGAAATTATTGCTTCCATTCGAAAAGCCATTTTAGATAATAATGAAATTCTCTCTGAACTCGCCATACAGGAAACAAAGCTTGGTCGATATGAAGACAAAGTCAGAGAAAATATTCTCTGTGCTACAAAAACACCCGGACCTGAGGACATCAAACCGGAAGTTATTTCCGGAGACCATGGGCTCACCTTGCTCGAATATGCACCTGTGGGTGTCATCGGCGCTCTCACCCCAATTACGAATCCCACAGGAACTTTTATCCACAACAGTATAAGCATGATTTCCGCAGGTAACGCCGTGGTTTTCAATCCACACCCCTCTGCCCGGGAAACCAGCCTGAAAACCATCCAGGTCATTCATCAGGCCATCGTGGACGCCGGCGGTCCTGCAAGCCTCGTTTCCTGTGTGAGGGAACCCACGTTAGAAACAGCCGGCCAGATTATCCAACACCCCAAAATCAACATGCTTGTGGCAACAGGGGGGAAGCCGGTGGTCAAGGCGGTACTTTCTTCCGGTAAAAAAGCAATTGGCGCCGGGGCCGGGAACCCGCCGGCGTTGGTGGATGAAACGGCACATATCCGAAAGGCTGCGGACGCCATTGTAAGCGGTGCAAGCATCAACAATAATATCTTCTGTACCTGCGAAAAAGAGGTCATCGTGGTGGATGAAGTGGCCGATTCCCTGATTAAATTCATGGAGGAAACCGGCAAGGCCTATCTCCTTACTCCGAAAGAAGCGGAAAAGGTGACCCAACTGGTTGTTACCCCGGACGGCCATATCAATGCCAAATATATCGGCAAAAACGTCCAGGTGATTCTAAATGAAGTCGGCATCAACCTGACCGAGGAATATCGATTGGCCATTTTCGAGGCGTCTAAGGACCATCCCCTTTTCTGGCTGGAGCAGATGATGCCGATTATGCCCATTGTACGGGTAAAAAATGTACAGGAAGGAATCCGATTGGGGGTGGAAGTGGAACAGGGCAACCGGCACACGGCGATTATGCATTCCACCAACGTTGACAATATGACTGCATTCGCCCGGGCGATACAGACAACTATATTTGTAAAGAATGGGCCTGCCTATGCGGGTATTGGGCTCGGCGGTGAGGGACATACCTCCTTTACCATTGCAGGACCAACCGGAGAAGGATTAACTTCAGCTCGTACGTTCACCCGGCAACGACGCTGTGCCCTGGTGGAATCTTTCAGGATTATATAGTGGTTGGCAGTTTGCAGTAAACCCGTATAGTTAGTGTCCATCCAGAAATGGTAGATTTTGGTTTTATAAACAATGGAGAGGTAACGATGGTCATGAATCTTGATATCGCTTTAGAATTAATTGCAGAGGTTCGAAAAAAAGCAAAAGAAATTGGTGTTCCCATGGTAATTGCGGTTGTGGATGCCGGAGGCAACTTGATTGCCCAACAGCGTATGGACAATGCCCTTTTGGTCAGTATCGATATTTCCCTCAATAAGGCATACACGGCCGTGGCGGTTAAAATACCCACCCATGACCTGGCATCTGCATCTCAGCCCGGCAAGCCACTTTTCGGGATTCACAATGCAGATGGTGGCAGGATCGTCATTTTCGGGGGTGGGTTTCCCTTAAAACAACAAGACGAGATTATCGGAGGCATCGGAGTCAGCGGCGGAAGTGTCGAGGACGATATTCTCTGTGCCAAGGCCGGGGTTGAACGCCTCGAAGGCTTTTAGAAGGCTGAACGATGAAAATAAAACTTATAAAAGCCCCCACAAAGTCTTTTCTGGAAATGATTTTAAGTAATATACGCACATCGGACCGGAAACGGATGGAGGATAATAAATGAAAGCAGCTATTATTGGTGGTGGTGGTCGTGTCGGTTGTTGCGCAGCTTATGCTTTGCAGTGGGGTGGTATTATTTCAGAAATCATTTTGTATGATATCGCGGAATCTCTGGTCCAGGGGGAGGCTCTGGATCTTTTACACGGCAGCTCTCTTTTAAACGACCAGCGAATATACTCGGGAGACATTACAGCAGTAGCGAAATCCGACCTGATTATCATTACCGCTGGCTTACGCCGAAAACCTGACGAATCAAGACTCGATCTGATCAATCGAAACACATCGCTTTTCATGTCTATTATCAACGATTTAAAAGCAGCGGGCCTCAGGGAAGACGTTATCTTAGTGGTGGTTTCAAACCCGGTCGACATTCTGACATATCTTGCCATCCAACATACCGGTCTTCCTCCCAGTCAGGTTATTGGTCTTGGCACCCTTCTGGATACATCCCGTTTTTGCTCTCTCATTGCCGACCAGATCAAAGCCGCTCCAACCCAGATCAATGCCCTGATATTGGGAGAACATGGGGATTCAATGGTGCCTATTTGGTCGTCGGCCACCTCCAATGGATTCTCTTTGAAGAATCACCCCGATCTTTCGTCATCCACCAAAGTTAAAGTTTTTGAACGGACGCGCAAGAGTGGCGCTGAGATCATTCGGTTGAAAGGTGGTGCGGGCTGGGCTGTGGGCACGTCTATTGCCGTTCTCGTCCATTCTATCATATTGGATCAAAGAAGGATGCTTCCTGTGAGCTCTCTGCAGACAGGTACATACGGACTCTCGGATGTATGCCTCAGTGTGCCGACTATTGTGGGGCACAAAGGCATTGTAAAGCACCTGGAAATAGAACTCTGGTCGAAAGAAGAGCAGGAATTGAAGAACTCTGCCAATCTTCTAAAAAAGACCCTTTCACAACTTCAGATTTAACACATCATTCTTACAAAAATGGATTGTCTTAACAATTTGGATATAGCGAAAATAATCTTAAATCCTAAAATAGAGCCCAATGGTTAGAATATCACAACCCTTGAAGCCACTTTTTAGATTAAAATAGAAGGCGGGAGCATGGCTTTAAAAACTGATATCGATATCTGCACTTTTGATGCCTAAGACAGGTCCAATATTTGTACTTGCCATGTGAAACGAGAGGGCCAAGTTAGGCGAAGTCTCATAACACACGCTGTTCATCCAACAACTGAATCTTGACAAGTTTCCAGTAATTTTCTGTTGGCTTAATTCTTACCTCGGCTGTGTATGTGTTACACCGATAATGGACATGTTTTTGATGATACACAGATCCGTAAACATCCCAATTGACAACAATGTCGATGCTGCCGTCCTTTTTTTGAGCCATAGAGTCGATGGATTTGATATCCAGTTGATGAACAATGGCCATATTCTCGCCTGAGTCGCCCATTCGCATATTTTCACGGTTCTGCAGATAGACCTCACTTAAAAATTCACCAGAAACACTACGCGCCAAGACATCGTAGATGTCTTCATCTCTTTGAAGCATAAATGCCCGGTAAGTATTCAACATCAACCCCTGAAGGATTTTTGCGGCCTCTGCTTTGGAAGGGATGTTTTGATTAAAAACTTTGTCATAAACCGGCAGTCGGCCCAAGGCATGTCCGCATAAAGCACCGGCAACGAGTGCAACCGTGCACAGGACGATTCCCCTTCGCCGAGCGCTGGACAGCAGACTGAGAACAAGAGCCGTCGAAAGCAATAGGCCGTAGCGCCAACGGTCGATGAACTGCAGAAAAGAGGTCTGGGACTTTTTCTGTTCATCCTTTGTATTATGAAAATTGGGAATCGTTGTAGTGGTTTCAGTGGGACGAAGAACCACTCGATGGACCGAACCGTCGGATAGCCGGACACGTACCAAAGCATCCGTTGTGGTTTGTTTGAGCCCGTCTATCCGTATTTGCGCGCCGGCTAATCCGTCATCACCGACTATCATATTCCACGTTTCAACAATGGCATCATTGGTCTTCAACCGTTTTCGAGGCGGTATAATCCGGAATTGTTCCGGAAAGGACGGTTCAAACTGAGGCGGTATTCCCTGACCACGCGGCACTTTCCAGACTACCCGGATATTGCCGGATGCCAACTCCTCGATTTCCAAATAGGCCGGACGGATATTATCGGCCAACGCAAACTCAGGTATTATAAACCAGAATAATATTCCCCAAACAATCCACTTGGTAAAGGTACACCGTGATATCTTGAATTGGAACATATCGATCCATTTACCTTTAGTCGATTCAATACACAAAGCCATCCTTGATGCTTATGTTTTTATCCCTTCCAGTCGAAATCATAGGGTAAGCCTTCGAGCAGAACCCGGTATCGCGAGCGTATTTCGTCGTATTCCCTCCGGGTATTTTCTTCCTGTTTTGCCGACATCCAGTCATTTTTGATCCGGTCAATGATATCGCGGAACTTTGGCAATTTCGCGTCCTGGCGTTCATGGATGTAAACCCCGTGGAACCCATATGCAGACTTGACGGGTCCATTCCACGACCCGGGCTCCAGGTTTTTAACTGCTTCGGCAAAGTCTGTGCCGAACCGGTTTCTAATTTCTTTCACGCTACACTGCTCACAGCCGGCCGATAAAATGGAAGCGTCTCCGAATGTCGACACTCTGGATGGATCGCCATCTTCTTTTATTAGCGCTTGTGCCGCCTGTTTTGCTCCTTTAACCCCACGGCTGTCGATACTGAAATAGACATGGGTAAAGGTCAGCCGGAGTGAGGCCTCATATTTTCGGCGATTTTCAAAAAAATATTTGCGCAAATCATCTTCCGCCGGCTCGGTCATGGCCGATAAGTCCTTGAACAGAAATTCCATTTTCTGTGCCAGGCGGCGGCGCACAACCATGTCGCCCTCATCAAGCCCCATCGCAACGGCCTCCCGACTGAGAATTTGCTCCCGAATGAGCTGATTGACTTGGCCCCTTAGATCCTGGACGGTGGGCCCACGCCCCATCCGCTTATTGAATATGGTACGAATCCACTCGATGTCAGCCGAAGATACCTCCACAAGATAGGGATCATTGACAGGTGCTTCCGGTTTTCGATCCAGTGCGGCATGAAGCCCGAAAACAGACAGCCCCAAGATGAAAAAATGAATTAGCGGCTCCCGCCAAAATCGCTGGGACTTTTGATTGTCGTTTTTAAAAAGTTTCTTTTTCGAAGAGCGCAATTTGAAAAACATTACTCTCTACTCCTTATTTTTCATCGTCTTGAACGATAACGGCTGCAAACGGATTTGTGCAGCTCTAAGCCGTCCTTTGTTTTTTTCCGATTACCCAGAATCAAAGTTCGACACTATCTTTTCGGCATATACCAGATCGGTGATGTATAAGCACGTTCCGTAGTGGTCATCGGAACTTCCTTCGGCATATCCACCTTAAAGTACTTGGCATCGAATGCTGTCCAGCGTGGTGTTGGAATCTCAATCACCCGTGCGTAGTAAAAGGCACTCTGCCTGACATCGAAGTCGGGATCCTTCCAAACGGTGATAAGCTCGGTGGTGCCGATGGTATTGGTCCAGGTGGCGTTGGCAATATCCACGGTGTTGCCAACAGGAGGCAGCTTGCCGGTTTTGGGATCCCGCTTGCGATCATCAGACCATGCTACATCATAAACCTTTTCATGCAGCTTGTCTTTGGCATCCATCCAGCCTTTGATAACCTGAATGCGATCCAGGTTGCCACCTATGGGATCCTTCAATGCAGCAACGAGAAATGTAGGCGCTTTCTTTCCTTTGGGTGCCACGGACAGATTCCCTCCCATGGGCACACCCTTGGCATAACCTGCCCGAGCGGGCAGTCGGCTGTTGGCGTCTTGATTGTCAAACTCCCAGCCACCGAAAAAACGCACAATTATACGGCTACCGGTGGTGGCATAGGTTTCTTTGCGTTGCATCGCATCAAAAATGGATGCACGGGTATTTTTTTCAGCCCATACCGCGGCCCAACCCGATGCAAGCGGTGAATAACCTTTATATTCAACATCTCCCATCTTGGCCATGGGGTGCTTGTAGCGCTCCTTGTTTGGCTCCCCACCGGAATGTTTGCCAAAAAAGTTATCTTCTTCTGCCGTTGCCAGGGCGGTATGACTGTCGGTGGAGCCGATCATGCCAAACTGATAGGGATTGGTGCCCAGTTTATCTTCCAGCCGCAATCCTGTTTTTAACGCCGAACGGGCATACTCAAAACGCAGCATTTCGTTTTTCTTCAACACGCTCAGATCCAGATTGCCGATATCCCAGGTGCCATAATCGGCAAACTCGTCATTTTTAGACAAGAACGGATGAGCTTCTCCGTCTCCCTTGATTTGAGTTACTTCATAAAGCGGCTCCCAGCGTGCGCGGGTTTCGACATATTCCCTGCCAATTTTTTTGCCAAAGGCTTTTGTTTCCGGGAACATAATACCGTTACTGAGATTTCCGTTATGGGCAATGGCCAAAACCTGTCCGGCCGTTTTTTTCTCATATGCAGCCATCCATTTCCACAGATCGACAGGGTTCGGGCTTCCCAATGGCGGCGTCATAGTAAAGGGTTCCATCAGCCTTGCCCGAGCAGCACCATCCCGATACATCACCACGCGATGCAAGTTGTTGCCCTTAACCAGAGAGGTCCATTCATAACCGATAAAGGCGGTAAAATGACCCGGATCATTGGCCTCTTCGGCGGCATTAATGATGTCGTCCCAAGTGGAACGATAGATGCTCGAACCGGGCAAGGACTCCAGGGCTTTAGGAAATTTGCCCTGGGAAAAAGCAGCAATGAGTTCTGCGGCGGCCAGGCCTCCGACCACATAAATGTTGTCGGTAGCCATTGCGCCAAAAGCGGCGCCCAGACCCTGGTTAGGGGCCTCTCAAGGTTTTTTCCAAGCCTTTCCAGCAGATGCGTCCGGTGTAAATGATTGACGGATATCGGGGGTCGGTGCAGTTTTGTTCGCAGGATTGGGACAGCAGCTACTTCACTTTTCATGGAATTGCTCACTGCATATTTTATCGATGATTTCTTTCTGATGTCGAAACCTCAGTTATTATTATTCTTATAGGAAAAATCTCCATAGAGCAAGTCGGATTTTAAAATGTATCTGGGATGTTAAAGGAATATTTTCTAACGGAAGCAAGAATTGTGATCTTCAAATAAAATATGATTCTTGATAAATATACATTGCTAAAATCTATAATAGACTTCATCCAGCTTAATACTCTTTCAAGCTCTTTTATTTTGCTTTAGAAATAGTGTTGTATAAAAATTTTTTGAAATATAGGTCCTGTGTGCGCCGACAATCTACGGCTGTAAGAACGCCATCCATTCTCTCGTGGGTAAACTATTTTTCGCCTTGGGCGTCTAATTATAAAAAATAAAGAATGGTCATCCATTAAAATGATCGTCATGTGATGAAAACAACATGGATTTTATGTAAATACGACCCAAGCAGCCTGATAGCGGCCAAAAAGATCGGATGATTCATCGGAGGGAAAAATGAAAAAATATTATTTAATTATAATAGCCATGGCGTTATCCTGGTTCCTTGTATCATGTGCTCACTATCCCCCTGACCGATACAATACCCAGAAAGGGGCTGCAGTGGGTGGCGCTACAGGGTGCTCTTATCGGCCAGGCCATTGGAGGCAATACGGAGAGCACTTTAATCGGACTGGCCGCAGGGACCATTCTTGGCGCCCTGGTGGGCAATGCGGCAGATCAAGATTACCAGGCAGCCAGAGACGCAGCTCAGTATGGCAAGCCGGTGATTTATTATGATAAAAACGGATATGCCGTTGAGGCCGTTCCCGAAGAAACCAATGATCCCAATTGTCAGAAAGTGCGAAAGCGGGTTTGGGAGAATGGAACGTTGGTAAAGGAGACCGTTGAAGAAGTCTGTAGTTCTCCTCCGGCACCCCAAGTCCGATATTACCCCGCCCCACCACCGCCTGTGTATTACTCCGGATGGTGGGGATGGCCGGCGGTTGTTCCTAATTTTTCCTTTTACTATGGACGACCCTACGGCCATGGGCATTACCGGCATAGACGCCACTTCTACCGTTGGTAACCCTGTCCCGAAACCAGCCCGATGAATCATATGGAAAGAGAGAACTTAAACGCCGGTGGTAACGCCGGGACAGCCATAAGACTTCTCCGGGTTCCGACTAAAACCGGATATTGTACAGGCGACAGGTGTTATTCCATATCTTGTCGGCAAGACGGGCGGGATCTTCTTTTTTTATTTCTGCCAGTTTAAGCAAAACAGACCGGACAAAGGCCGGTTCGTTCCGACGGATGTGATTTTTTTCAGGTGCAGGTATAAGATAAGGGGCATCGGTTTCAACAAGGATACGGTCCACAGGAATAAAAGGTACTAGCTTGCGCAAATCCGCACCGCGCCCTTTGATGGTAACAATGCCGGCAATGCCGATATAAAGGCCCATATCGAGATACTGTTCCAAATCATCCCTATCCCCGCTAAAACAGTGTATAACCCCGTTTCGGCCTTTGTTAAAATGCGCTTTAAGGATCTCGATTAATCGACCGTTGCTGTCCCGCTCGTGAAATATAACCGGCAGATCCATTTCATCGGAGACATCAAGCTGCCTTACAAGCCACTTTTCCTGATCCTTTCGCGAAGAGAACATCCGGTTAAAATCGAGACCGATCTCACCCCAGGCATGCACCCTAAATTTTTTGGCAAGATTTCGGAGATCTTCAAGGGTTTCTTCGCTGCAGTTTTTTGCACCGTGGGGATGAATCCCAACTGAAGCATACAGTTCTGAAAAAGATTCTGCTAAAGAAACGGCCTTGATGGAACGCTCCAGGGTTGTTCCAACGATCATGGCCGAAGCAACACCGGCGGCATGCATACGATGGACCACGTCATTGATATCGTTGCCATATGCCCGGTCATCGAGATGACAGTGACTGTCAAACAGGCGCAAAGCAATGTGTGGATCTTGGGGGTTATGATCTATCATATCAGCGTATTAGAGCAACTCTCTTGGCTTATTTTTTGTAGGCGCAGGTAGAACTTAGGCAGAAAGAGTATCAGAATCAAGGCAAAATTGAGCCTGCTTTGTAGTATGGCAAAGAAGATGTATTTGCAACCGATTTCCATGCATGAAAAATTTATCATGTGGCTTGGATAAAAAAAGCAGCTCTGTCCGTCAATTAATTATCCGAGTGTCTGATCAACTCAAAGCCGGGGAGATCAGCTTCGTTGAAACCACGCCAGAAGAGGCCGAAGCCGCAATAGTCCGCCTTGATGCCCAATAATGCAAAACGGCGTGAGCGCTACGCAAGAAAGATAAAGTCCCACTAAACCACATAAAATCTTTTGACTTTTTATATTAGCAGGTTGTATCTTGTTAATATATTGGTATTTTCATTATTGTTTTGATGCTCTCAATAAATCCCCATTTACTGACGTTTTCGATTTAAATTGACAAAACCCAAAAAATGGGCATAAATGTTTTTTAATTATTCTTGATTTCTCAATACTCCTTACCCTGATCTTGATCCTGTTATTGGCTCGAATCCTGTTTCCCATCCGATTTTTCGCACTTCGTTGATTAATTCGCATACCGATCTCCACTGTTTGAAGCCTTAAAGAGGGAGGTGCCATTATGGCAGAAGAAGGATTTGAACGGAAACTCTGTGCCATTCTCAGTGCTGATGTTCAGTGATACGGCAGTCTGATGGGCAAGGATGAGGATGCAACCATCCGTACCTTGACTACCTATCAGCAGCCCTTTTTCATAATCTTAAAACATCAAAGCCTTGCATGACTATTTGATATAATAACAATAATATAATTTTATTAATATTTATAAAATTATTAATAATAAATAGCTATATGATTCCTGAGCCTCAATTTCAGTTGAAATTTACGTCCACTTATTGAGTGGTTTATCAAATTTTGTTTTTCTTTCTGCACTAATATAGGCTCTGGTTTCCCCCCAATTTAAACCAAGATATTCGAGACATGAGGCACCGTTCAACAATTCAAGGAATGAAAAAGAGGAGGCAGTTATGAAAACTACAATTCTTGGAAGTCTAATAGGCGCATTCATATTGATAGTTTGCGGCATTGCGGCGGCTCAGACCGAGATCAAGGTTGGTATCGCCGGGCCTTTGTCCGGAAGCGCACTCAATACCGGCGAACAGCAGGAAATCGGCGCTCAAAAGGCGTTCGACCATCTGAATGACAAAGGCGGCCTCCTTGGCAAGAAGATTGTCGTCATTTCAGTGGACGATGCGTGTGAGCCGCGACAGGCCAAGGCGGTGGCGCGGCAACTGGTGAGCGAGGGCGTTGTTTTCGTCGTCGGGCATGTTTGTTCCGCCTGTTCCCTTGCCGTCAGCAAGATCTATGAAAAGGCCGGGATCATAATGATCTCATCGGCTTCGACCAATCCCAAGGTCACCGATGAAGGGGGTCCCCAATGTATTTCGGACGATAGGCCGCGACGACCAGCAAGGCACGATCGCCGGCGACTACCTGGCCGACAATCACGGCAAACAGCAACATTGCGATCATCCATGACGGTCAAGCCTATGGCTTGGGCTTGGCAGAGTTTACAAAACGCCAGCTGAACAAACGCGGCGTTACCGAGGTTATGTTCGATAGTTACACCACGGATCAAAAGGACTACAAGTCGATTGTAGACAAACTCGTCAATAAAAAAATAGATGTTCTCTATGCCGGCGGCTACCTAACAGATATTGGAATTATTCTGCGTCAGGCCAAAAAGGAGCTGCCCAATCTTCGCTTGTTTTCTGGCGACTCGCTGGTGAATGTCCAGTTCCTGTTCGTCGCGGGCGAAGCAGGCGAAGGCACCTATTTTACCTTTGGCCCTGATATGCGCCTAAAGCCGGAGGCCAGAGACGTCGTTGCTGCAATTCGCGAAGAGGATGCCTACGAACCAGACGGTTATACCTTGTATAGCTACGGCGCTGTGCAGGCTTGGGCGCAGGCCGTTAAACAAGCGGGTTCCTTGAAACCGAAGGCTGTCATCAAAGCCTTGAGAGAAGGCAGCTTTGACACCGTGCTAGGTAAGATTGGCTTTGATGAGAAGGGCGACGTTACAGGTATTAGCACCTTCGTCTGGTATGTCTTCGGCAAGGAAGACTACTCACCGGCCAAATGAGCGGATTGACTCGTGTCTCACCCAGTTTCATCCAGGTGCCGTGACTCGTCAAGACGAAGGCCACAGGAATTGATGACGAATGGATGAGCCAAACAAATCTGCATCGATGGGCGTTCGAGGGCGACTGCTGCTTGCGTTTCTGGGAATTTCTATGTTCTCACTGGTCGCTGCGGCCTCTGGTTTGTATTCCCTATCGCAGATTGGCGGCGCGCTCAACAAGATCACTGAGCAACGCGTGCCCGAAGCTCTGTCTTGGCTGGAGCTGTCACGGCGCGTGGAAAGCGTCGTGCGCGCGGCACCCGCCTTGTTGGTAGTGAAAACCGATAACGCACGGATCGAAGTCTCGAACGAAATCGCCTCGCAAATCGCACAGCTTGAGCCGTTTCTGCAGCGCAGCAGAAGCTATGAGAAAGAAGATGAAAAGACAGCAACGGCTAATGTCGTGAAATTAGTCGCCGACATGACCGAAAATCTCGTTAGTCTGGATGAGCTTGTGAAAAAAAGGCTTTCCATTGTCGCACTCGAAGAAAAACGGATTCGCGACCTATCCAGGGCCAATAGTATCGCCCAGCGAATGCTGTCGCCGGGTGAGCGCATACTCGGTGCCCAGATGGCGGATTGGAGCAGGAATCAGGAAAACGCCGAAGCAAACCAAACACAAAGGAAAAGTCGGATCTTGTGAATTCGATAATTCGCTTGATTCCACAACAAAGGGCCGCGCTTCTGGTCGACTCAATTCACAACAGACCTCCTGAAAATCACAGACGCTGATACCGCTGAACAGATTGATGTCTTGAAATTTCCTCTGAAAAAATCTCTCAAGGAACTGTATGAGGTCTCTCTAGTCGTTTCAAAGCGCGCGAAAAGGCGTCTGGCGAGACAAGTCGCGATACTTGAGGGCCTAACAGAGGGCCCGACCAGTCTCTCGCTGGTCAGAAAGAATGAATTGGCCGTCATCGCCCAGGCCGAAGAGCTCTTGGCTGTCAACGTGCGACTGGCAAAATTTCTGACCAGAAGAGTAAGCTTCTTGGTAAATAGCGCGAAATCGGATATTGAGAAAGCGAACCTCCAGGCTGCAGCGATCCAGGCGCTCAACCGAAATATTTTGATCAGCATCGTTGCTCTGAGTCTCGGGAGCTCCTTCCTCATCGTGTGGCTCTATGTTGGGCGTAACCTGATTGCCAGACTAACCGCACTCAGCGATAGCATGCTCGCGATTGCCGGAGGCAACCTCAGAGCACCTTTGCCGGAACCCGGCAGTGGTGACGAGATCGGCCGCATGGCAGAGTCCCTGGTCGTTTTTCGTGATACTGCGATCGAAGTTGAAGAAAACAATTTGCGCGACATTGAAACGGCACGTCGAAAGGCTAGTCGATGCCATTGAAAATTCATCTGAAGGCTTCGCGTTCTTCGATCCTGATGACCGTTTGGTGCTTTGTAACACCCGGTATAAGGAATTGCTTTACCCGAATACGGACATCGACATTGAACCGGGAACGGCGTTTGAAACGATCATTCGGGGAGCTGCCGAGAATGGACACATTGTTGACGCAGAGGGCCGTATAGACGAGTGGGTAGCAGACCGTTTGGCGTTTCATCATGACCCAGGTGAACCACGGATCCAGCAACGTAGTGGTGGTCAGTGGATTCTGATCACTGAACGCAAGACCGGGGATGGCGGAAATGTCGCAATTTACTCCGACATTACGGACCTGAAGCAGCGCGAAGAGGAGCTCACCACGAAGTCGAACGCTTTGGAAGAAACCAACAAGAGACTCAAAAAAGCCCAAGAACAAATCTCGAAGTACATTGATCCGAATATAACTGAAAAAATATTCAAGGGTGAATTTTCAGCAGAGCTATCTCACAAGCGAACAAAGTTGACGATGTTCTTTTCCGATATCAAGGATTTCACCCAATTTACCGACGCTGCTGATCCTGAAGATGTGGCAAAGTTGCTCAATGAATATTTAGGGGAGATGGCTCAGATAGTCCGGACATGGGGTGGAACCATCCCGCAGTTTACCGGGGATAGCATTTATGCAATCTTTGGGGCACCGGATTCAAAGGGGGGAGCGAGGAGATGCTTTAGCGTGTTTACGTATGGCGTTGGAGATGCAAATGAAGATGAAAACCCTTCGAGAGAAATGGTGGAACGAGGGTACCCAATTTCCCTTCGAAATCCGATGCGGCATTCATACGGGTATGGCCAATGTGGGCAATTATGGTTCCGAAGGATTTATGGAATATTCAGCCATCGGCCTGAACACAAATCTTGCTGTCTCGCTTGGAACAGGCCTGTCAACCAGGTGAGATATATCTATCGCATACTTCGTGGGCCTTGGTTAATGATGAGATACCTTGCGAGGAAGTCGGCACCATTGAGGTTAAAGGGTTCCACTATCCCATTCAGACTTACCGTGTTCTACAGCATGATGTGGAAATAGCTCCTAAATCTTGAAATTATTTATATACAATACCAGGGTAAGGTTGTTTGCAGAAAAAGATTGAATAGCTCCAACGAACATGTAACGAGTTCCGATTACATGTTACTACTTTGAAAATAAATATCACCAGCCCAAATTATATGTGATATCGTTTTTTACAAAAGGAAAATCCGTTTTACGGGGTTTGCCTTTTTGCTTTTTGTCGGATTTCAGGATATATGTAATCAGTGTAAATTGGCCTTGAATTGTTGTTTTGTTATTACAAAGTTGAGCATAAAAGATTACTGCCATCTTGTAAGTTTTATATTTTTTTGAGAGTGAATTTTAAAAGGAGGTCAAAAAAATGGGAAGCGAACAAGAAGAATATGCGTGTGCTCACTGCGGCTATACTGCTGATGGAGAATTCAAAGGAGATATCTGCCCCGAATGCAACCAAACTTACTGGAAATGTTCCAAATGCGGATTCCTCATCACTGCTTCAGTGCCGCCAGACACATGCTCACAATGCAATGAGAAGTGCGATTTTCTGAATGTTACTTGTTATACCCCGGAATGTGGAGGACCCGGTCATATTGATCCAAGGTTATAAAGTATCAGTCGATGATGAACTTAGACATCTTTTTAGTCAATCATCATTTTATGCCGTACAGTGGCAAGAAATCACCAGTTTTGGCAAGCCGGCTTTTCATGAAGATTTTGGTTTAGGACAAGGCCGCAGAGTTTTCGCAACTGCTCCGAAAAGACTACGGGATCTTCGACAGGTGTAACACGAGATTGCAAGAAATCGGGACCGACGTCCTTAGCCAAAAGATGCCATTTATGGGTGGACATTAACCATGTGGTTCAAAGGCTGGAGCAGGTTTTCCACTTGGGCCAAGGTTATGTAGATTTCATCAGCCTGCCTTTCTTTTACACCACTGAACCTTATGGGAACGCCAGATTCCTAAAAATATAGTGTTGCAACATTAATAAACATTTGACGCTACTGTCACAATGTGGTATATTCCACAGTAAAGATTAACGAACTGAAGAGATAATATGCTGAGGCCGAAACCATTGCTTAAATATATGCGCAAGCTGTTATTAAATGGTTAAAACTTATTTTATTAAGAAAAAATATTTAATTCGGCTACCCGCTTATCAAAAGCGACTTCTTATCAATTTGTCAACCGAACAGGACGTCTGGGAAATGATGGTTTGGAGGGAATCTCATGAGTTTATTTTTCTGGTCTATTGTTGGCGGAATAATAGGCACGGGATTGATGGACATTGTCGGAACCTTTGCTACGGATAATTTAAAGATTAGGTGGGGGGGCTGAGGAGGAAATGCAGCCCTCGGTCGGTGGGCTCTGGGAGTTTTTGGCGGACATTTTGCACATAAGAATATAATTGAGTCCAGCCCTATAAAAAATGAGGTGATAGTTGGCTGGGCCTTCCATTATTTTACTGGCGGCAGCGTGGCATTGACTTATCCTCTCTTCTATCTGGCCTTTAATGTGCCCATGCCAGGAAATCACCTGATTTCTAGTCTTTTATGGGGGCTGGCAACAGTACTTTTGCCATGGATCATTCTTTTTCCCGGATTCGGTTGGGGCTTCTTTGGGGTTAGAGCGCCCAGCAACGTAAGATCCTTTATCTCACCTATGATTGAGCATCTACTCTATGGGCTTGGCTTGGGAATCGTCTTAAATCTTGTAAATTAAGCGCCCAGGTGTAGAAGCTACAAAGAACAAGGTAATTTCGGCGGACCGGAAAAATCCTGGATTTACGTATCAATCTACCCAGCTCCGAAATAACTCAGCGTATCCCCAACTATCTTCTCAATGTCCTCTATAACATGACCAAATTTATTTCGGGACAGATGATGATAACATTTGGCTTCTATACCCCTTTGTACACGCCTCAAGTTTCATGGTTGTTGAAAATCTATTTTTGCATGGTTCACGGGAAACGGAAGTTACGCTACAAACAGATCGGTGCTCAAATATCGTTCCCCAGTACTTGGCAGGACAACAACGATCTGCTTGCCGCGGTTTTCAGGTCGTCGGGCCTGGTCAAGGGCGGCCCATACTGCGGCACCGGAGGATATGCCGCACAAGATCCCTTCCAAAGAAGCCAGTTTGCGGGCGGTTTCAAATGCCTGTTCATTGGTGACCGTAATAATCTCGTCTATTATTTCAGTGTTTAAGATATCAGGAATAAACCCTGCACCGATACCCTGGATCTTGTGGGGTCCGGCCTGGCCGCCGGAAAGGACGGGCGAATCGGCAGGTTCCACCGCCACAGCCTTGAATGAGGGCTTTCGGGCCTTTATCACCTCGGATACACCGGTAATGGTACCCCCGGTACCAACCCCTGAAATGAAAATATCGACTTTACCGTCGGTATCGCGCCAAATTTCCTCTGCCGTCGTTTTCCGATGAATTTCCGGATTGGCCGGATTGGAAAACTGATCCGGCATATAGGCATTGGCTGTGTTTTTCAGAATCTCTTCGGCTTTTGCAATGGCCCCCATAATCCCGTCAGCTCCAGGTGTCAGTACGAGCTTGGCACCCAAATGCTTCAAAAGTTTTCTCCGCTCTATACTCATGGTATCCGGCATAGTCAAAATCAGCTCATAGTTCTTGACCGTACAGACAAAAGCCAGGGAAATTCCTGTATTTCCACTGGTCGGTTCCACAATAGTGGTATCTGAACGTATCAATCCTTTTGCCTCTGCCGCTTCAATCATTGAAACACCGATTCGATCTTTCACACTCCCCAGGGGATTGAAAAACTCAGCTTTGGCGAATATTTCAGCATCCAGCCCATCGGCAATTGTATTGAGGTGTACCAGGGGCGTCGAACCCACAGTAGAATTTACATCCTTGTATATATTCATGGTTTCCTCCATTTAAAAACACAGTTAACCCTTTTATTGCTACGTTATGATGAACTGATAGATTTTTATCTTTTTTTGTTCTTTAAAGATCCAGGCAGAGACTGTAAGACTTTTGCCAAACTTTCAGATTTCTGTAATTCTTTAGTATTTTTATCCGCCTGTTCTGTGGAGGATCACTCGAACCCTGGAATCCTTGAATCCTTGAACCCTCTGGGATCACACCTGCTCCATTGGAGATGACACACTTATTTTACCCGAATTAACTACAACGAATCGGGAGATGATCCTCTTTTTAAAATGTCGGCTCCAGAAGCGCGTCGATTTTTGCCAGTAGCTGATCATCGGTCCAGTGCTTTAGTTCAATTGCTTTTCCAGGGCATTCTGAAGCACAGATTCCGCACCCCATGCATGCTGACGGAGGAATCTGAGACACACCGTCTTTATTGATAAACGGTGCACCATAAGGGCATACTCGAACACAAACCAGGCATGCGGTACAGATATCCGTATCCACTTCGGCGATTGCCGCTGAAGTCTTCATCTCCTCCTTGCACAGAATTTTCATTGCCTGCTGGCCGGCACTTTTGGCCATGGTGATACTCTCTTCAATAAACCTTGGGCTGTGGGCCAATCCTGCAAGGAAAATTCCGGAACTGGCGAATTCAACAGGCCTTAATTTTACATGGGCTTCCAGGAAAAAACCCTCATCAGTGGTCGGGAGCTTTAAGAGACGGGCAATCTGTTTGGCGCCTTCGTCAGGTCGAATCCCGGAACTTAACACCACAAGATCGGGCTCGACACGAAAATCCTGATGGGAACTTCGATCCGCAAAATCTACGATCATCTTGCCGTTGTCATCATAAACCCGTGGTTTTTCTTCCGGAATATACCGAAAAAAAAGGACGCCTTTCTTTCTTGCTTTTAAATAATAAAGTTCTTTGAATCCAAAGGTTCTTAAATCTCGATACAAAACTACGATCTGGGCATTGGAATTCATCTCATTCAGCTTGATACTGTTTTTCACGGCTGCGCTACAGCATACCCTGCTGCAATAGGGAAAATCCGGTTCCCGTGATCCGACACACTGGATCATCACAACTCTGTCGAGGCGACGTGCCCAGACCGGATCTTCCAACAGGCGTTTTGAAAACTCTACCTGTGTAAGGACCCGTTCATCCTCCCCGTAAAGATACTCCTTCGGCTCATACGGACGGCCTCCGGTGGCGGCTATGACCGCCCCATACCGAATATCCACCGACCCGTCCTCCTTTTGAACGGTTCCGTTAAATGCCCCCAAATGTCCGTTATGTGATACGAGCCTGCTTTTTAAATACACTGAAATTTTCGGATGATGCGTGACCCTTTCTATGAGATATCGGATCAACCGTACCGGTGAGTGCCCCTCCAGAGTGAATTTCAGGTTTCTTGCAAACCCGCCAAGATGGTCGTTTTTCTCCACAAGATGCACTTGAATTCCCTGGTCCGCAATGGTCAAAGCGGTAGTCATGCCTGCCACACCACCGCCAATAACAAGTCCTTCATTAACAATCCTGTACGATTTATCATACAGCGGTTCCAACTGTATCGCCCGGCCCACACTTGCCCGAATAAGCGCTTTTGACTTTTGGGTGGCTTTTTCAGGGTCATTCCCATGAACCCAGGAGCACTGATCCCGGATACTTGCAAGTTCGAATAGATAAGGATTTAAACCCGCCTCTTTTAGGGTATCCCGAAACAGAGGCTCATGGGTCTTTGGCGAGCATGCGGCGACCACGACCCGGTTTAGACGGTGTACTTCAATCAGTTCGACGATGGCCTGCTGGGTT
>PVMK01115243.1_pt1 | contig 22890 bp, 17 predicted proteins | sample 1853481 | NCBI WGS metagenome assembly PVMK01 (sample SAMN08533507, study PRJNA380276) | Marine sediment metagenome, whole genome shotgun sequencing project. | reverse complement strand
TTTTGCATAGAAAGTATGAGCATCAGGATAAAAAAATATTGATTGCCAAAAAAGACGGACATCCCTTGGTCAATACTTTCGTCGATGAAAATAATAAGATTTTTCTAATAGGTAAGAAGGATGGAAAATTACATGAGATTAAAAAACAAGGAGAAAGTTGTTTAAGGGATGTAGCACACAAAAACGTAAGCTGTTCTTCCTGCCACGCACAATGGGCACCTCGCTGTATAGGATGTCACAATAGTTTTGATAAAAATGACAAAAGCGGTTATGATTTGTTAGATAAAAAAGTAGTTATAGGTCAGTGGGTGGAATACGTTTCAGAATTTTCTGCAGCCAAACCAGCCCTTGGGGTAAGAATTAACAAGGAAGGCTTAACTATTGAACCGGCTATACCCGGAATGATAATGACCATTGATCATGGTAGTTATGACAATTCAGATAAGGAGAACTCGTTTCATAGATTATACGCTCCAAATTCACCACATACAATATCAAAGACTTCAAGAAATTGCAAATCCTGCCATTCCAACCCTACAGCTTTAGGTTATGGAATGGGAAAATTAACTTATAATATTTCAAAAGGCCATGGGGAATGGAAGTTTACAGCGGACTATGATCTAAATCCGAATGATGATTTACCGGAAGATGCCTGGATACCTTTTTTAGAACCAACCAAAGCTCAAATTGTTTCTACCAGAACTGATTTCAGACCCTTTACTGTTAAAGAACAAAAACAAATTCTTTTGATCGGCACATGTTTAGAATGCCATAAAGATGATTCTAAAGTAATGAAGCAAACCTTAAAATTAGGCTTAGACCCTTTACTTTTAAAATTAAGCAAGGAATGTATACTACCGTTAGAATAAATTATTCGTTATTCTGAAAAACCAAAATTAAGACATAGTTCAGTATATAAATTTAATTTTATTGTGAGCTATATCACAATAAAACCTATTTCATATCACCTCAAATTATTTGTTTTAATAAATATTATAATATAAATTAGAGCTGCGTTCTAGATAATATTACTAGGCGAGTATTAATATTTAAACCTGTTATTATGAGAACCAAAGAATTTTTTATGAGGTTAAGTTTTTTATTACCGATGGTTCTTTGGAGTGTATTTATTTTTCTAATACTTTTTGGAATTGTTGCTAATATATTAGGTGCAGACACATTGTTTTATTGCGATGTATATTGTAAAATAGGAGTAACTTTATTTGCCACAGTATTTTTATCCGTAATTTACTGTCAGGCAAGATCCTGCTGGAAATTGAAATAGGTTTGAGTTAACCCATTTTTGAGATGATCTCCAATTGTTTTTTGTTTAAAATGGAGATATCCGTTTTATTTACTTTAATGATTTTGCTTTTAGAAAAATCTGAAAGTATTCGTGATACTGTTTCTCGTAAAGTACAGGTAAGATCACCTAATTCATTTCTTGTCAGGGGTAATTTAAAATTTTGTTGGTCAAATACTTTTTCGGAAAAGTATAATAATGCTTCTTCAATTTTTCCGGGGCCTTGCTTTTGCACCTGATTGATACATTTTTTATAGAACTGCAACTCATTTTCACATAGTTCAACTATGATCTCATAAGCAAACTGTCCATTGTGTTTTATAATATCTTTAAAAACGTCAAATCCAATAAAACAAGCATAGGTCTTAGAAATGGTTGTAGCGGAATACTGATTAATTTTTGCACCAATGGTTGTTGGAATACCAAGATATGCAGGACCTTTTAGGATTCCTAATATTTGTTCTTTTTCCGGTCCCATGGCATGAATCTTAACAAGCCCTTCTCTGACAAAAACAATATTATAAGACATGGCATCTTGAATCATGATTTTGTCTCCTTTTTGAAATTCAACCTGACTACAACTTTGACCTAATTTCTCCAATTCATTTTGGTCTAGTTTTCCTGTAGCTTTTGATTTCTTTTTACAATAAGAACAAATGTCCATCATAATTCAGTTTAGAACAGTTATCGAGATTTGAAGTTTGAACATTAACTCAAATAACTTTAAACTATTGGTAAATACTAAACAAATAGTGTATAGTAATGATAGGTATTAGGGAATAATTATTAATGATTTTTTTATGCTTTATGCTATGCCATTTTTTCTGAATACTTTTAATTGATCTTTTTGTAAAGAAAATGATAGTTAGAAGATAAACAACCAATCTCAGTTTTTACTAAATCTTATGTATTTTTACTAATTGGAATCAAATATTTATGAACAATTATGATATAATTCATTCATTTTAAAGATAATAAAAGAATTAGACATGAAAATAAATGGCATAGTAAAAGGCTTAACAGTACTATTTTTTATTGTTTCTATACTCGATATTGTCGGTGTTGCTTTAAATAATTCTTTAATGCAATCAATTTTCAAACCATTGATAATACCAACCTTAATAGCATTGTATTTTTTTTCAACGGCTAAGAAGAATAATTTATATTTATCAGCTTTGGTTTTTTCTTTCTTAGGAGATGTTTTATTAATGGATAAAAACAACTTGTTCTTATATGGAATAGCAGCTTTTTTGTTAACGCAAATCCTCTATATTTCAATCATTGTCAAGCAAATGCAAAAACCTTCGAATTTTCATAAGTATTTATATTCATTTTTGTTTGTTAACTACGTTGTTTATTTGTTAACTTTATTAAAACCCAACTTAGGCGAACTGTTTTACCCGGTATTAATTTATGGAATTACAATTTCTGTCTTTGGATTGGTTGCAACTCTAAATTATGTGAGCAAAAGGACAAGTACAGCTCTTTATTTGATGCTAGGCGCCTTATTATTTATCACTTCTGACAGTATGATCGCCCTAAACAAATTTCATGTTGCTCAAGCATTTTATCCTGTCATGATCATGATAACCTATGTTTTGGCACAATATTTAATCTATAGATTTATGGTGAAAAACGGATTTGTTAAAAAGTAATGAATCTACCTGAATAGTGTTGACTCGTTAATATTTGATTCAACTAATAAATATTGAACAAGTCAGCCTGACAGGTAGATAAGGAACAAGGATTTTTGATCTCTGAAATTTTGATTTATCATTCTTTAATCGACATTCCCTACATGTTCGAATTATTTACCTATTTCCTCTTTTTTCTCGAAAATTATGGAGATGACTTATTATTCGCAGATATTTATTTTAAACACTGAACCAACAACTATCAACCAACAACTATCAACCAACAACTACCAACCAACAACCATTCACCAACTTCATTTAAACATATCCATACCAGGAATATCTGGAAGTCCACCTTTTGCTGCCGCCGCTATCTCCGCTTCATTAATTTCACCGGCTTTTTTTAAGGCATCATTTAGTGCGATGATAAGGTAGTCTTCTAATTCCTCCATGTTTTTCAATAATTCATCATCAATGGCAATATTCTTAATTTCTCTGTTTGCAGTGGCTGTTACCACTACTTTACCATTACCGGATTCACCATCTACAAAAATTGTATTTAACCGTGCTTTTGTTTCTTCAATTTTAGCCTGAGCTTCCTTGAGCTTAGCCATCATTCCTTCCATATCACCAAACATAATTCATTTATTAAAAGTTAATATTTTGTATTGTGTAAAATTACCAAAAAAAAGATTATCTATATAATCATTTTAATACTGTTTAATGGATAAGAAAAATGAAGAAAATTAATTTAGTTACAATTGTTTTATCTCTTATTTTTGCTGCTTAATGTCAAAATAAAAAAGAAGATAAATCAGAACCAGTAAATATGTCAAAAACCGAAATTAAAATACCCATTGCAAAGAAAATTCCCAAAGAATTAAAAATTCATAATGATCTTAGGATAGATAATTATTATTGGTTGAACGAAAAGGAGAATCCAGAAGTGATAGAATATTTGAATGCCGAAAATGAGTATTACGAAGCACTAACGTCACATACCAATAAGTTTCAGGAAGATCTGTTTGAAGAAATGAAATCACGGATAAAGGAAGATGATGCTTCAGTTCCATATAAAAAGAATGGTTATTTTTATATTACGAGATACGAGACCGGAAAGCAGTATCCAATACACACCCGTAAAAAAGGGACTTTAGAATCTGATGAAGAAATTATTTTTAATGTAAACGAATTGGCAAAAGAACATGAATATTACTCTTTGACAGGTTTAAATGTAAGTCAAAATAATAAATTAGTTGCATTTGCCGTCGATACAGTTAGCAGACGTCAATATGACCTTCAGTTCAAGAATCTGGATACTGGTAAATCCTATCCGGAGGTGATAAAAAATACAACTGGGAGTTCCGCATGGGCAAATGATGATAAAACTGTTTTTTATACAAAGAAGGACCCTATTACTTTGAGAAGTGACAAAATTTACAAACATATTTTAGGAACGGATGGCTCTGATGATGTTTTAGTTTACAAAGAGAAGGACCACACCTTTGGAACCTTTGTATATAAAACAAAATCAGACAAATACATTATTATAGGATCGTATAATTCAGTTTCTAATGAATATAGATTTCTGGATGCGGACCAACCGAATGGCAATTTTAAAATTATCCAAAAAAGAGAAAGGGATTTGGAATACAGCGTTTCTCATTTTGGAAACAACTTCTATCTTCTTACAAACAAAGATGGAGCGAAGAATTTTAAACTGATGAAGACTCCGGTAAACAAAACTGAAAAAGAAAACTGGAAAGATGTAATTCCTCACAGAGATGATACATTATTGGAAGATATTTCCATTTTTAAAGATTTTTTGGTATTAGAAGAGCGCAACGATGGATTGAATAAAATTCGAATAAGAAGTTGGGATAATAGCATTGATTATTATTTGCCATTTGACGAAGAGACCTATTCAGCTTATGTATATAATAACCCTGAATTTGACACAAAAATTATTAGATATAGTTATAATTCTTTTACTACGCCAAATTCTGTATTTGATTTTGATATGGAAGATAAATCAAGGGAGTTGATGAAAGAACAAGAAGTTCTTGGTGGGAATTTTGATAAGGATAATTATAATAGTGAGAGAATATGGACAACGGCAAGAGATGGTAAAAAAGTGGCTATATCTTTGGTTTACAGAAAGGATACTAAGTTAAATTCTGCAACACCATTATTGTTATATGCATACGGATCTTATGGTCATACCGTGGATGATAGATTTAGCTCTATACGATTAAGTCTTTTAGATAGAGGCTTTGTTTACGCTACAGCACATATTAGAGGGAGCGAATATTTAGGAAGATTGTGGTATGAAGAAGGCAAAATGCTTAATAAAAGAAATACATTTTATGATTTTAATGATTGCGCCAAACATTTAATTAAGAATAATTATACATCGGCCAAGCATCTTTATGCGGAAGGTGGCTCGGCCGGAGGTTTAGTAATGGGTGCAATTATTAATATGGATGCTGATCTGTATAACGGAATAATTGCTGCGGTTCCTTTTGTGGATGTGGTAACAACAATGCTTGATGAAAGCATCCCTTTGACTACCGGGGAATTTGATGAATGGGGCAATCCAAAAAACAAGAATTCTTATGATTATATGATATCCTATTCGCCATATGATAATGTAATAGAAAAAAAATACCCAAATATGCTGGTTACTACCGGTTTGAATGATTCACAAGTGCAATATTTTGAACCTGCAAAATGGGTTGCTAAACTTCGGGAATTAAAAACAGATAATAATATATTGTTTTTACATACCAACATGGAAACAGGTCATGGCGGGGCATCGGGTAGATTTGATGCCTTAAAGGAGATAGCGAGAGATTATGCTTTTTTGTTTGATCTAGAAGGAATTGTTAAATAAAAATAATTTTGTAATATTGTAATCAAAGTAACAAGCGCGTTATATTTATGGATATATTAACGGATAATTTAAAATTATTATCTAAATTTGCGCGATTTTTATAATAATTGTAAAGTTTATGAAAAAACATAACGGTATAACTAATAGTATATTAGATCTAGTTGGAGAGACACCTCTTATACAACTAAACAGAATAACAAATGAGTTAGACGGTCAATTCTTAGTAAAATATGAAGCCTATAATCCTGGGCATTCAATGAAAGATAGAATTGCGATTCACATAATTGAAGAAGCAGAGAGAAAGGGGATATTAAAGAAAGGGAGCACAATTATTGAAACTACATCGGGTAATACAGGATTTAGTATAGCGCTTGTATGTATTATTAAAGGATACGATTGTATTCTAGCGGTTACATCAAAAGCTTCTAAGGGTAAAATTAACATGCTCAAAGCAATGGGAGCAAAAGTTTATGTTTGTCCGGCACATGTTAGTGCCGATGATTCCAGATCATATTATGAAGTTGCAAAAAGGCTTCATGCTGAAACTGCAGATTCTGTTTATATCAATCAATATTTCAATCAATTAAATTCAGAAGCGCATTATAAAACCACTGGGCCTGAAATTTGGAAACAGACTGATGGAAAGGTGACTCATGTAGTTGTGGCTAGTGGAACCGGCGGAACAATTTCTGGCGTTGGTAAATATTTAAAAGAACAGAATCCAAAAATTAAAGTTTTAGGCGTTGATGCTTACGGTAGTGTTTTAAAGAAATTTCATGATACTATGGAGTTTGACCACAATGAAATATTTCCTTATCGTATAGAAGGTCTAGGTAAGAATTTGATTCCTACGGCTACTGATTTTTCTGTAATTGATGAATTTGAAAAGGTAACCGATGAGGCTGCTGCACATAAGGCAAGAGAGTTAGTCGTCACCGAAGGTATTTTTTCAGGCTACACTAGTGGAGCAGTTGTTCAAGCAACAATGCAATATGGAGAAAAAAATTATTTTGATAAAGACAGTGTTGTAGTCCTAGTTTTACCTGACCATGGTTCGCGATATATGGAGAAAATATACAGCGACGAATGGATGCAGGAACAAGGATTTTTTGATACACAAAAACAAGCCAAAGGAGTGGTTGAAATTGTATAGTAGATGTATAATGCAACATAAAATATTAAGGCTGTTTATTATTTTTTTAACGGCCTTTTTTTTATTGTGAAAAATCAATCAAAAAGTTTTGATCTTAAGTAAGATTTTTTTTTAATTTTGCAAAAAAAATATTATTTGAGTGAAAAATTTAATAAGTTTGGTTTTTCATTTACTAATTTTTGATATATAGATGAAGGACTTATTTGATAGAGTATATAACGATAAGGGCCCAATAGGAAATTGGGCTTCTAAGTCGGAGGGATACTATGTATTTCCTAAATTGGAAGGGCCAATCTCTAATCATATGATATTCAATGGTAAAGAAATAATTACCTGGAGTATCAATGACTATCTTGGTTTAGCAAATCATCCTGATGTAAAAAAAGCAGATGCTGAAGCGGCCAAAGAATATGGAATGGCCTACCCTATGGGGGCCAGGATGATGTCCGGACATACGAAATATCATGAACAATTGGAGCGTGAATGCGCTGCCTTTGTGGATAAAGATGCGGCTTATTTAGTAAATTTTGGTTATCAGGGGATGGTTTCTGCCATTGATACTTTGGTTACAAAAAATGATATAATCGTTTATGATGTAGATTCTCATGCATGTATAGTAGATGGTGTAAGATTGCATCAGGGTAAGAGATTTACCTATATGCATAATGACATGGCAAGTTTTGAAAAAAACTTGATCAGAGCAACAAAACGCGCAAATGAAAATAACGGAGGGATATTAGTAATAAGTGAAGGTGTTTTTGGAATGCGAGGTGAACAAGGGAAATTAAAAGAGATTGTAGCTTTAAAGAGCAAGTATAACTTTAGGTTACTTGTAGATGATGCCCATGGATTTGGAACCTTAGGAAATACAGGAGCAGGTACAGGTGAAGAGCAAGGTATTCAGGACGAGATAGATGTGTATTTTGCAACATTTGCTAAATCTATGGCTGGAATAGGTGCTTTCTTTGCTGGAGATAAAGAAGTTATAAAATATTTGCAGTATAATATGCGTTCGCAAATGTTTGCCAAATCCTTACCTATGGCAATGGTAAAAGGAGCGTTGAAGCGTTTGGATATGATTAGAACGATGCCTGAATTAAGAGAAAAATTATGGGAAAATGTTAATGCCTTACAGGGTGGATTAAAGGAAAAGGGTTTTAATATAGGCAAGACAAATACTTGTGTTACACCGGTTATTCTTGAGGGAGATATACCTGAAGCGATGGCTCTAGTACATGACTTGCGTGAAAATCATAGAATATTTTGCTCTATTGTTATCTATCCGGTAATACCAAAAGGGATGATTTTGCTTAGGTTGATTCCCACAAGTGTACATACTTTAGAAGACGTTTCTTTAACGATAAAGGCATTTTCATCAGTAAGAAAAAAATTAAAAGAGGGAGAGTATAAAAAAATTGATGCCAGTATCTAATTGAAATTTTTAGTCTAATTAAAATCTAATCGTTGATTTTTAATCTTGATGTGGCCATTATATTTTCCTGGTCAAAGTCATTATTCAGATACTTGAAGTAACCTACAATGCCTATCATTGCAGCATTATCTGTAGTATATTCAAATTTTGGAATATAGGTAGTCCATCCATAAGTTTTTTCACCATTTTTAATTGTTTTTCTAATTTCAGAATTTGCAGATACCCCACCCGCGATTGCAATATTTTTTATCCCGGTTCTTTTACTTGCCAGTATTATTCTATGCATAAGTATATTTACGATTGTATGCTGAACCGAAGCACATATATCGTTTAAGTTTTGCTCTATAAATTTTGAATTCTCTTTCAGATTCTTTTTCAAAAAATAAAGTACTGCCGTTTTTAATCCACTAAAACTAAAATCTAATGCATTCTTTGTTTTCGGTTCTGTAAATTTAAAAGCATTTTTATCCCCTAGTTTTGCATGTTTGTCAATTAATGGTCCTCCGGGATAGGGTAAGCCCAATAATTTTGCCGTTTTATCAAAAGCTTCCCCCACGGCATCATCAATGGTTTCACCTAATATTTCAAAATCATTAGGACTCTTAATTTTTAAGATTTGTGTATGTCCACCACTTATGGTTAAACACAGGAATGGAAAATCTGGTGTTTTTTGATTTTCATCTTTGATAAAATGAGCCATAACATGTGCTTGCATATGATTTACAGCTATTAAAGGAATATTTAATGCTATAGAAAGTGATTTTGCAAATGAGGTGCCAACGAGTAGCGATCCCATTAATCCGGGTCCTCGAGTGAATGCGATAGCATCTATCTGTTTTTTATCAATTTCGGCCTTAAGTATTGCTTGCTGTACAACCGGAACTATGTTCTGTTGGTGGGCTCTGGAGGCTAATTCGGGGACAACTCCACCATATTCGGCATGTATGTCTTGGTTGGCAATTACATTCGATAATACCCTGTCATTTTCTAATACAGCAGCTCCCGTATCATCGCAAGAAGATTCAATAGCAAGAATATAAATAGATTTTTTAATCATATTCAAAAATTAGGCACAAATATTGTACTTTTAGACTTGCAAATTTAGAAATTAAAAATTATCAATCGAGCTAAAAAAATAGGTATTCGCTTTTTGCTGATAACAGCTGCATTATTAATTGTTTTGAGCATTCTGTTATCATTATCTTCTGTTCAAACCCGGCTGGCTAGATTGGTAACACAAAGTATCAATTCTAAATTTGATACTACAATTTTGATTGAGAGGGTAGATCTTTCGTCACTTCGAAATATTGAGCTAAAAAATATTTTAATCAAAGATCATCATCAGGACTCCCTGATTTATGTCAATAAATTAACAGCATCTTTATTGAATCTCAGAAATATACTGGATAGTGATTTAAACCTGGGTGATGTTGAAATTGATAAGGGTAAACTTTTGATTCGGACCTATAAGGGGGAGGAGATCAATAACTTAACCCTTTTTACTCGAAGGTTTAAAAACGATAAAAAGAAAAGCGAAAAACCATTCCAATTAAAATCATCTTCTGTCACTCTAAAGAATATATATTTTAGCCTAATTAACGAAAACACAAAAGAAGATCCCATAGTTTACTACACTGATATTAGTGCTTACCTAGGTAATTTTCAAATTTCTAAAGATGTTGTTATAACAGCGGAAATTAGAGATCTAAAGACGAAAGAAAACCATAAGATCGATATAACAAGTCTCAATACCAACTTTTTGTATTCATTTACCAGAATGGAGTTTCTTGAAACAGAACTTAAAACGGAGAAATCTACTATATTGGCTGATATAGTGTTTGATTATGAGGATGGAGATCTGTCAAATTTCAATGAAAAAGTAATGATTAATGCAGAATTTAAAAACGCTGACATTGCTTTGACGGATCTAAAAAAATTATACGGCGAATTCGGAGAGAATGACAAGATACATTTTAAGACCAAGTTCGAGGGTACTATTAACGATTTTGTGCTTCGCGATATTGATCTAACATCGAATCGAAATTTTATTTTAAAAGGTACTGTACATTTAAAGGATGTGGTTGAAAGAGAAAATCTAATGATCGATGCAGAATTAAAGAATATCACCTCTCATTATGAACAGTTAAAAATTTTACTACCTCATTTAGTTGAAGAGAAAATACCAAAGTCTTTTGAAAAAATAGGAAAATTCAAGAGCTCAGGTAATCTTATAGTTACGAAATCATCGGTATATTCCAAATTAAATACAAAATCCGATTTGGGTGCTTTTAAAACAGACATTGAAATCAAAGGTATTGATAATATTGATAATGCAACATATGTTGGTAAAATAGAATTGGAAGAGTTTAATTTAGGAGAATTTGCAAACGATTCATTAGTAGGTTATTTGTCTATGGTTGGTGAAATAAATGGCATGGGTTTTACCATGGATAAGATCAATACCAGGGTTATCGGCTTTGTTACCAAGCATCAATATAAAGGATATACCTATACAAATATAAATATTAATGGAATTCTAAAAGATCTGCATTTTAATGGAGAGCTTATTATTGATGACCCAAATATTCAATTGGTTTTTAAGGGTCTTGCTGATCTGTCCAATGAGGATTATATTTTTGATTTCAATGCAGATATAGTTCACGTCGATTTTGATAAATTGAATTTATATACCAGAGACGAGATGTCAATCCTAAAAGGGAAAATTGATATTGATCTTGTGGGAAGAAATCTGGATAATATAGTTGGTGATATAAATTTTAAGGAAACTTCCTATTCAGATGGAAATAATGATTATTATTTCAAAGATTTTAATGTGTCATCTACATTTAGGGATTCTCTGCGAGAAATAAGAGTAAATTCTACTGATATAATCAGTGGGACGATAAAAGGTAAATTCAAACTTGAAGAACTAAAAAAAGTAACCTTAAATTCGCTTGGAAGCCTGCTTCTTAAATACGAAAAGGAAGAAGTAAGTACAGGGCAATTTCTAGATTTTGATTTTAGTATTTATAGCAAAATTGTGGATGTGTTCTTCCCGCAGGTTGATATAGGGGGAAACACAAAGATTAAAGGTGCAATAAATTCCGATAGAGATGAATTTAAACTTTCCATTAAATCTCCGAGAATTGATGCATTTGAAAATATTGTTGAGAATATTAATTTACAGATCGACAATACGAACCCTTTGTTTCATACTATACTGAGTGTGGACCATGTCAATACTAAATATTATGAAGTGGCTGATGTTAATCTGGTTAATGTTAGTCTAAAGGACACCATTTTTGTGAGAACGGAATTTCTGGGAGGAAAGGAATTAGAGGAAAAGTATAATTTAAGTTTTTACTATACGATCAATGAAAATAATCAAAATGTTTTTGGCATTAAAAAATCAGAAATTACTTTTAAAAATAATACTTGGGAGTTGAACCCTGACAATAACGATCAAAATAAGTTTATATTCAATGATTCATACAAATCATTCGTTATTGACAATGTGAACATGGTTTCAAATAATCAATCCATTGATTTGGCAGGTTTGTTTTATGATGAAGATAATAGAAACATCGATTTAAAATTCAAAAATGTAAATCTTATAGATATCACTCCATCCATAGATAGCGTAGTAGTAGATGGGAAAATAAACGGTACGATATCGTTGAAAAAAATAGAAGGAAAAACACTTCCTTTTGCGGATCTGATCGTTAATTATTTTAGTATTAATGATGATTATTACGGCGATTTAACACTCTTTGCAAATGGTGATGAAACCATTAAAAATTATAATTTTATTGCTACCCTGTTAAACAGTGGACTTCAGAGTTTTTATATGATGGGGCAGGTCGATTTCAATGGTACGGATCCCATAGTAAAGGCAGAGCTTGATTTTAATAAATTTAGACTAAATTCATTTACACCCTTGGGTAAAAATGTATTGACAAATATCAGAGGTTTTGTCTCTGGTACGGCCATTGTTACCGGATTATTGAGCAACCCAAGTATTGATGGAGAACTTCTCTTGATGGAAGCCGGATTAAAATTACCATATTTGGGAGTAAATTATAATTTTTTGGGAGATGCGAAGGTTAGTTTGTCTGAGCAGATATTTGATTTTCAATTGATTGATATTGAGGATGATGTAATGAATACAACGGGAACAGTTAATGGAACGATCTCGCATAAGGGGTTTAGAAATTGGAGTTTAGATTTAGAGATCTTAACAGATAGGTTACTGATATTAAATACCCAGGAATCGGAAGATGCCCTCTATTATGGAACAGGATTGATTTCCGGTAGCACTACCTTGAAAGGGCCAACTGATGACTTAGTCATTGATATGCAAGGAAAAACAGAGCCTGGCACAGAATTTATTATTCCATTGAATTATATAAGTACCATAAGCAATCGAAAACTAATTCACTTCGAAGACCCTTCGAAGGTGAACGGCGATGAAGACGAGGATAAGGAAATTATATTCGAGGAACTAAAAGGGCTATCTCTGAATTTCAATTTGGAAGTTACGAAAGATGCAGTTGCTCAAGTTGTAATTGATAAGGTTTCAGGAAGTCTTTTAAGAGGAAGTTGCGATGGAGATCTGAGTTTGCAAATTGATACCAATGGTAAATTTGAAATGTATGGCGCAGTTGTGGTGGATAATGGAGAATACCAGTTCAAAAATATTATAAATAAAGATTTTAAAGTAACTCGCGGAGGTACTATAGTTTGGGATGGTAACCCTTTTGATGCTGAACTAAATATTGAAGCAATTAATCTTACCAAGGCAAATCCATCAGTATTATTGGATGAGATAAGCAGCTCGCGAAAGATTGATGTGGAATTGATTACCCTGATTAATGGGTCACTAACGGATGCACAATTTACTTTTGATATTAATATTCCAAATGCAAGTTCAATGGTGTCCTCCGAGTTAGATTTTATACTTAAGAATGATGATGATAAATTAGCACAGTTTTTCTCACTCCTGGCAACGGGTACTTTTATGAGTGTAGACCGTAATAATACCGAATTTAATAGTAGTGCCGCAATAACTGGAACACTTGCCCAAAATGCTTCAAAAATATTGACAGAAGTATTGAAAAGTTCAAATGAGAATATAGAAATTGGAGTAACCTATGACGTTGGAGATACAAATAATGTACAGGATGTTATAACAGATAATCAACTAGGTATTTTGGTGTCTGGAAGAATTGCGGATCGAGTAATTGTAAGTGGTAAAGTAGGTGTACCTGTAGGTTCTCAAACAAATTCAAATGTTATTGGAGAAGTAGAGGTTGAAATTCCATTAAATGAATCCGAAACACTTCGTGCCAAGGTATATAATAGGCAGAATGAAATTCAATTTGACGTGATAGATGGGGAAGGCTATACGCAGGGGGTTGGGATTTCTTATCAATTTGATTTTGATAATGGAAAGGAATTTTTGGATAAAATAGGATGGAAAACCCCGAAGGAACGTAAAGCAGCCAGAAAAGTAAGAGATAGCCTTAAATTAATAGAGAGTAAATCTGTTGTTGAACAAAAATAATTTTAAGAAACATATAAAAGAATAATCTTGAGCGCGATACTAGTTTTTTCAATAATAGCTATATATTTTGGTTTAATAATGATCATTTCATATTTAACCTCTCGTAATAGAAGTGACGAATCTTTTTTTACAGGCGACAGACAATCCCCATGGTTCTTAGTAGCATTTGGTATGATCGGTGCGGCATTGTCCGGAGTGACATTTGTTTCTGTACCCGGGATGGTTGGTAATAATAATTTCTACTTTTTTCAATTCATCTTAGGAAACGTTATTGGTTATTTATTTATAACCTTTGTTTTAATACCCCTGTATTACAAATTGAGACTGGTCTCCATTTATAGCTATTTGAATGATAGATTTGGAAACAGAACCTATAAGACCGGGTCTTTGTTCTTCTTAGTTTCACAATCCTTTGGTGCGGCACTAAGATTATTGTTGGCGGCAAAAATTTTACAATTTGCATTTTTTGATAAATTTCAATTGCCGTTCTATCTCACTGTCATTATAATACTTTTGTTGGTTTGGCTCTATACCAATAAATCTGGGATAAAAACAATTGTATGGACTGATGCCATGCAAACATTTTTTTTAATTTTAGCTGCTGTAGTTACCATCTTAGCAATAATAAACTCTCTTGATTTAACTTTTGCACAATCTGTAAATGAAGTTGTAAACCATAAATATTTTAAAGTTTTTAATTGGGATAACAAATCGGGAAATAATTTTTATAAACAGTTTATTGCAGGTATATTAATTGCTATAGCGATGATGGGCTTAGATCAAAATATGATGCAGAAAACGCTAACCTGTAAAAATCTTTGGGACGCTCAAAAGAACACCTTGACCTTTAGTTTGATATTGGCCCTCACCCAATTTTTATTTTTAGGTTTAGGCATCTTATTATATATCTATGCTGAAAGCAATAATATTTCATTACCAATTGGCGAAAACGGTGTTTTTTTTGATACGGATACTTTATTCCCCAATTTAGCAATAAATCATATTGGTCTTATTGTAGGAGTAAGTTTCCTATTAGGTATCATTGCAGCCTCATTTTCTAGTGTCGATTCGGCATTGACCGCTCTTACAACCTCTTTTACGTATGATTTTTTAGATATCTCACACAAATCCAGCGAGGATAAAAAAAGAATGAAGAACTTGGTTTTATTTGGTTTTTCAGTTGTAGTATTTATCATTGTTATGTTATTTTCAAATAGCAGGGGAGATGTGATTTCCTTGATTTTTAAGGTGGCAGGATATACCTACGGGCCGCTGTTGGGCTTATACTTGTTTGGAATGTTTACTAAAATAGTTATTATAGATAAGTGGGTACCTGTAATTTGTATCTTAGCGCCCTTGTTAACATACCTGTTAAGCGAGTATTTTAGTAATAATTTTAATTTTAATTTTGGATTTATGAATATTGCTGTAAATGCAGCCTTAACTATTTTAGGCTTAATAATTGTAAAAAGAAGGAAATAAAATGTCTACAAAACCTACCACCGAACAATCTTCCTATTATGACAATTTGGAAAAGATGAGTATAAAAGACTTACTCAAAAATATTAATAATGAAGATAAAAAAGTTGCTGTTTCCGTTGAAAAGGCATTAGGTCAAATAGAAAAACTAGTAGAACAAGTTGTTGATAAATTTGAGGCCGGCGGAAGATTATTTTATATAGGGGCAGGAACAAGTGGAAGATTAGGCGTTTTAGATGCCTCAGAGTGTCCGCCAACTTTTGGCGTGCCTGATGATTGGGTTATAGGTTTGATCTCCGGTGGAGATATTGCCCTAAGAAAAGCTGTTGAAAATGCAGAAGATGATAAAGCTCAGGCTTGGAAAGATCTACAAGAATATAAAATTAGCAGCGACGATGTTTTGATTGGAATTGCTGCCTCAGGGAGCACTCCTTATGTCATTGGAGGAATAGAAGACGCTAACAGTCATGGAATTATCACAGGGTGCATAACGTGCAATTTAAATTCGGAATTGGCTCAGGTGGCCAAATATCCCATTGAGGTAGTTTTGGGTTCTGAATTTGTTACGGGTAGTACAAGAATGAAAGCGGGAACGGCACAAAAATTAGTTTTAAACATGATTTCTACTTCGCTAATGATCAAATTGGGTAGAGTTCAAGGCAATCAAATGGTAGATATGCAATTATCAAATGAAAAATTGATTAGACGCGGTACCTTGATGATAGCCAAGGAATTGGGAGTTGACGAAATCGAAGCCAAAGAATTACTTTTAAAGTACAGAAGTGTGAGAAAGGCGATAACTAATTATAATAAATGAAGTTGATAACTTCTTCTTTTTTTACGTTCGGAAAATCACAAATGATTTATTTATGAGAATAATTCCTGCAATCGACATTATTGATGGTAATGCGTAAGACTATCCAAAGGAGATTATACTACAAAAAAAATATATAGTGAGAGCCCACTGGAAGTTGCAAAAGAATTTGAAAATCACGGGATCGAACATTTACATCTGGTAGATTTAGATGGCGCCAAAAGCAAACATATTGTAAATCATAAAGTGCTAGAACAAATAGCAACTCATACAAGTCTAAAAATTGATTTTGGAGGAGGATTAAAGTCCGATGAGGATTTGCACATAGCTTTTGAAAGCGGTGCTGATCAAATAACAGGAGGAAGTATTGCAGTAAAGGATCCGGTAACTTTTTTGAGATGGATCAATAAGTACGGATCAGAGAAAATTATTCTGGGAGCCGATACTAATAATGAGAAAATAGCTATTAGTGGTTGGCAGGAAGAGTCAAATGAAGAACTGATTCCGTTTATTCTAAACTATCAAGAGAAAGGGGTTACCCATGTAATATGCACGGATATTTCTAAAGATGGAATGCTGCAAGGACCGTCATTTGAGTTGTACAAAAAAATATTGGAGAATATACCAAAAATAAAATTAATAGCTTCGGGAGGAATCTCTTGTTTTGAGGAATTACCTAAATTAGCCGAATTAGGTTGTGAAGGAACAATAATAGGAAAGGCAATTTATGAGAAGAGAATAAGTTTAAAACAATTAGAAGAATTTATTATTAGCAAATAAAATTACTTCTCCTAAATGAGAAGTGTCGTGGATTGGAATGTTGACAAAAAGAATTATACCTTGTTTAGATATTAAAGATGGACGTACCGTAAAGGGCGTTAATTTTGTAGGCTTACGTGATGCCGGTGATCCCGTTGAACTAGCAGATAGATATTCAAGAGAAGGAGCCGATGAATTGGTTTTTTTAGATATAACTGCTACTAAAGAAAGGAGAAAGACCTTGGTTGAGCTGGTTGAAAAAGTTGCAAAAAAAATTAATATTCCTTTCACTGTTGGAGGAGGAATTGCTTCTGTTGAAGATGTTAATATTTTGTTGAGGGCCGGTGCCGATAAAGTTTCGATAAATTCTTCCGCCGTGAGAAACCCGCAGTTGATCAATGATTTGGCAAATAAATTTGGTAGTCAGTGTATTGTTCTTGCTGTGGACGCCAAATTAATAAACGGAGAGTGGAAAGTGTTTTTAGTAGGCGGAAGGGAAGAAACAGAGCGCAAGTTGTTTGAATGGGTTAAAGAAGCTGTTGAACGAGGAGTTGGAGAAATATTATTTACCTCCATGGATCATGATGGTACGAAAAATGGTTTTGCAAATGAGGCTTTACGACAGATTTCCGAAGAAGTGAATGTGCCGGTAATTGCTAGTGGCGGTGCGGGGAATATGCAACACTTTACCGATACATTTAAGGTGGGTAGAGCGGATGCTGCCCTAGCTGCAAGTGTTTTTCATTATAAAGAAATAGAAATAAAAGAGTTGAAAAAAGAACTGGAAAAACAGGGAATTAAAATTAGAAATTAAAGGTTATTTTATTGGTAAAGAATAATCTTAAATAGAAGAGGATATGAAAATTAATTTTGATCAAAATTCAGGTCTGGTACCTGCGATCATACAAGATAATGACACTAAAAATGTTTTGATGCTAGGCTATATGAATGAGGAGGCTTACCACAAAACACTGGAGACTAAGAAGGTCACGTTCTTTAGTCGAAGTAAGAAAAGATTATGGACTAAAGGAGAGGAAAGCGGTAATTTTTTGCACTTAGTAGATATTAAAAATGACTGTGATGATGATTCTCTTTTAATAAATGTAAATCCTCAAGGACCAACCTGTCACAAAGGAACTGATACTTGCTGGGGTTCTGATAATATCCAAAATTTGGGTTTTTTATCTACTTTAGAAAATGTCATACAAGACAGAAAAGAAAACATGGGAGAAAGCTCCTATGTGTCATCACTATTTAAAGAAGGGATCAATAAAATTGCACAAAAAGTTGGTGAAGAAGCAGTTGAGGTTGTAATTGAAGCAAAAGATGAAGATGATGATCTATTTCTCAATGAATCTGCCGATTTATTGTTTCATTATTTAATTTTATTGCAGGCCAAAGGATTTCGATTAAATGATATTATGGAAGTATTGAGATCGAGACATAAATAAAATTTTAAGATGGACCACTTATCAAAGGGAAACGTTTCTTATGAGCATTCATTTCGTGTTGAAGCAAAGCATCTTGACACATTGAATCATGTCAATAATGTTGTTTATTTACAATGGGTAAATGATATTTCGGAAAAACATTGGGAACTTCTATCCAATGAAGATCTGAACAGTAAATATTTTTGGGTTTGCCTTCGACATGAAATCGATTATCTCAATCAAGCGATTATAGGCGAAAAAATCAGAGTTTTTACCTGGGTAGGGGAGTCCGTTGGAGTTAAATCAGTCAGAAACGTTATCATTTATAAGGGAGATCTTATACTGACTAAAATAAAATCGACATGGTGTTTGATAGATGCAAAGACATTAAGACCAACCAGAATTAAAGAAGATATTTTAGAAGTATTAGTACAAAAATAGCAGTAATAGCTTTTAAGTTAATTCTTTTGCTCGCAATAATTTTTCTAGTATAAATTCAACCCCTTCTTCATCATTACTCTTCGTTTCGAATCGAGCTGCTTTTCTTACATTGGAATGGGCATTTTCCATTGCATAACTAAAATATCCCAATTCAAGCATTTCCAGATCATTATTATAATCGCCAAAAACCATCGTTTCCTCCTTGCTGATGCCAAGCCTGGTTTGTATAAAGTTTATTGCATTTCCTTTATTTGCATCAGGACTTGAAATATCTAACCAATTTTCTCCGGATACTTTAATTTGTAACGTGCCTTCTAAGTGCTTGACAGCCGGATAAATGAATTTTTCTGAACACTCAAAATGATAGATGGCAATTTTAAAAAACTCGTCATCTTTTACCATGCTTAGGTCATCTACAATCTTATAGATTGAATAATATTCGTTTAATATTGAAATGAACTTTTTATTCTTAGTTTCAATATAGGCGGAATTTTTACCACATAAAACGGTATAAACATTATCTAAATTCTTTATAAGAGGAAGGAGATCGTTTATTTTTTTTTGTGATAAACTTACAGAGAGTAGTTCTTGCTCTTTACACATCGCTATACCCCCATTTTCGGCCACAATGAATATTTCATCCCGGATAGGTTGTAATTTATTAGCAATACTATAAAATTGTCGGCCGCTAGCTGCGACAAATTGGATATTGTATTTTTTCAGCCTTGAAAATAGTCCAAAAAAATTCTCACTTACTTGGCTTTTACCATTAAGCAAGGTGCCATCCATATCTGTTACTACGAGTCTGACTTTAGAGAGATCCATATTGATTATTTCTTATAATGTTGCAAAAATAACATACTATATCTGTATAATCTGCTAATTACAAGTTATTTGTTAGTAATTATAATAGGCAATATTCTTCTGACAAAACATCTGACAATAAAAATAAAACAACTACTTTTGCACTTTCAAAAAAAAAGCAAATGCAATCTATTAGAAACATCGCAATTATCGCCCATGTTGACCATGGTAAGACCACATTGGTAGATAAGATAATTGATCAGGCAAAAATATTAGATGATCGGAAAGTACGAAAAGAATTGTTGTTGGACAACAATGATCTGGAGCGTGAAAGAGGAATCACAATTTTATCTAAGAATGTATCTGTAAATTATAAAGGTGTAAAAATAAATGTGATCGACACGCCGGGACATGCTGATTTTGGCGGTGAAGTAGAACGTGTTTTAAAAATGGCGGATGGTGTTTTGTTATTAGTTGATGCTTTTGAAGGGCCGATGCCTCAAACTCGTTTTGTATTAGGAAAGGCCTTGGAATTGAGCTTAACACCTATTGTGGTAGTAAATAAAGTTGATAAAGAAAACTGCACACCTGATTTAGTACATGAAAAAGTATTCGATTTGATGTTTGCTTTAGATGCTACAGAAGAACAATTAGATTTTACAACCATTTATGGTTCGGCAAAAAATGGTTGGATGAGTACAGATTGGAGAGAAGAGAAGGATGATATTATCGATTTATTGGATGCTGTAATTCAAGATATTCCTGAGGCTCCTTATGTAGAAGGAACACCTCAGATGCAAATAACCTCTTTGGACTTTTCTTCTTTTACAGGAAGAATTGCCATTGGCAGAGTTTACAGAGGAGATCTGGAAGTTGGGAAGGATTATATGCTTTGCAAAACGGATGGAAAAACTAAAAAAGTGCGAATTAAGGAGTTGCATACATTCGAAGGTATGGGTAGAGATTCGGTTAATAAAGTGCGTTCAGGCGATATATGTGCAATCACAGGGATTGATGGTTTTGAAATAGGTGATACTATTGCAGATGTAGAAAACCCGGAAGCATTATCAAGAATTGAAGTAGATCAACCTACCATGAGTATGTTGTTTACAATAAATAATTCTCCTTTCTTTGGTAAAGAAGGAAAATATGTTACATCTCGTCATTTGCGGGATCGTTTGTTTAAAGAAACAGAAAAGAATTTAGCCTTAAGAGTTGAGACAACGGATTCTGAAGATAAATTTAACGTATATGGTCGTGGCGTATTACATTTATCCGTTTTAATTGAAACAATGAGACGTGAGGGATACGAATTACAAGTAGGTAGACCACAAGTAATTATCAAAGAAATTGATGGTGTAAAATGTGAGCCTTTCGAAACTTTAGTGATCGATGTTCCCGAAGAAGTTTCCTCTAAAGCGATCAACTTAGTGTCTTTGCGTAAAGGGGATCTGTTAGTAATGGAACCGAAAGGAGATCTACAGCATTTAGAATTCAACATTCCTTCAAGAGGGTTGATAGGCTTACGAAATAAAATTTTGACGGCAACTGCAGGAACTGCAATAATCAATCATAGATTTAGCGAGTATGGACCTTATAAAGGAGATTTCTCGGACGACTTAAAAGGATCTATTGTTTCTGCTGTAACCGGAAAAGCTACAGCTTATGCAATAGACCGTTTACAAGATCGTGGTAAATTTTTTATAGATCCCAATGATGAAATTTATACTGGTCAGGTTATTGGAGAGAATAGCAAGAGTGAAGATATGGGTGTAAATTTGATCAAAGGGAAAAAGCTATCAAATGTTCGTTCTTCCGGTACTGATGAAGCTGCCAAGATATTTCCGAAAGTTGATTTTTCACTAGAGGAATGCATGGAATATATTAGGGCTGATGAATATCTGGAGGTCACACCACTAAGCCTAAGAATGAGGAAAATTAATTTTAGATAAATTATTCCTTCTATATTTTATTATTGGCTCATTTTTTGCTAGGTATAATTTGTAAATTACGCTGGCAAAAAATATAAAAATTTGAAACATATGAAATTGAAATATATAATTATCTTACTCATTGCGGTTAGTATTTTTTCGTGTAAAAAAGACGATGAGGAAGAAAAACACGATCCGGTAGCACAATCCGCAATTGATGATGCAGAATTAGTGGAGTTTTTACAGACACATTACCTTAACCCTGACAATGAAATAGAGTTAATAGCTGATGGCGAGACTCCATTGTATACAGAGGTAGAGACTGACAATATTACTTTTGATGACGTGAATTACAAAATGTATCGTTATATGGGAGATGAGGGTGTTGGAATAAATCCATCGAGTAGCGATTCGATCCAGTCTCTCTATAAGGGATATACACTTAGTCTTATAAAGTTCGATGAGAATTTAAGTTATACCACTTCGAGATCATGGTTTCATTTGCCGAATCTAATTGTAGGATGGCGTTTTGGCTTTCCTCATTATAGATCAGGAGAAAAAGTTACTTACCCGGATGAATCTTTTGGCTATGAAAATGCAGGTCAGGGGATAATTTTTATACCTTCTGGATTGGCCTACGGAGAAACAGGCTCATTTTCTATTCCACCAAATACACCTATTTATTTTACGATCGAATTGGGTGCAGTTGTAGTAGCAGATGCAGATAATGATTGGGTAATAAATAGTGATGAAGATCTTAACAAGGACCAGATAGTTAATAATGACGATACGGACGGTGACAACGTTCCCAATTATTTAGACATAGATGATGATGGTGACGGTGTCCTAACTAAGGAGGAAGACGCTAATGGCGATGGTGATCCAAGAAATGATGATACAGACGGTGATGGTGTACCGGACTATCTGGATAAGGATACAAAGTAAGAGAAAACCATAAAATAAAAAGAATCTCTCTGAATATCATGAATTTGTCATTTCTACTGAAACGGAGAAATCTCAAAATGTTAATTTTGAATAATATAAATTCTCGACTTCGCTCAGAATGACAATATAATAACCTATTCAGACAGCTTCTTTGTTATGGTAATTAACCAATTATTAATGCACTCTGTCGAGATAGTAGGCATCAGCCAGTTCCCCTTGTATTTCGCTGCCATTTTTGTCTAATAGCAACAAGCCATTATCTGCTTTTGTCAAATAATTCATGGTTCCTGCTTTCTCATCCAACAGAAT
>PVMK01117737.1_pt1 | contig 22892 bp, 19 predicted proteins | sample 1853481 | NCBI WGS metagenome assembly PVMK01 (sample SAMN08533507, study PRJNA380276) | Marine sediment metagenome, whole genome shotgun sequencing project. | reverse complement strand
GCCGCTCAACCTCGGCAAGGAACTGATTAAGTTGACGTTCGCGCTGCAGCGTACCTGCCCCTGTTGATGGCTCGCGCATGCACGATACCGCAAAATAGCCCGTATTGGCTTCGATAAGATCCATCTAGTCTGTCCTCTTGTCTGTCATCAGGGCTCCACGACGCAGTCAAAACTGTGTCACTCTTATATAACGCCAAGTCCTGCGACCGGTTGACACTCAAATCAGACCAGATTGTGTTACATATTATTTAAAAACACGCGCTGCGTGAAACCCTAAGATATTGATTATATTAACTATTTGTGACTGAACCTACAATCCTCAAGGTTGCTGTCAGCGTACCGCTGTCGCGACTGTTCGACTACCTGCTGCCCTCCGGCGCGGCGCCTGTGCTACCGGGCTCACGGGTCGTTGTGCCCTTTGGCCGCCAGAAACTCGTTGGCATGGTCATGGCCAGTGACGCTTCGAGTGATCTGCCGGCCAACAAAATCCGGCGCTGTGACGCCATCCTGGATAGCACACCACTGTTGTCCGCAGACGATCTCCGATTGATTACGTTCGCAAGCAGTTACTACCACCACCCTATTGGCGAAGTCGTCGCCGCGGCACTGCCTGCTCTGTTGCGTGCGGGCAAACCATTGCTGCCGATGCTGAAGATCGTCGCAATTAGTGATGCCGGCGCCGCGACGGATATCGAGGTCCTGAGCAAACGTGCTCCACGCCAGGCAGAGCTCGTCGAACATTTGCTCGATGCGGGTGGCGACGGCATGCAGATGGACCTGCTCACCGAGCAATTACCAAACTGGCGCAGAGCCGCCAAAGGCCTGTTCGAAAAAGGCTTGATAGTTCGCTTTGAAGCTCAGGCCGACCCCGATCCGCCCGAGTGCAAGGTTGCCGCATCACCAGGACCCGCTCTCAATAGTGATCAACAGCGAGCGCTCGAATTGTTGCAGGCACAAACGCGGTTCGGTGCATTCCTACTCGATGGCGTTACCGGCAGCGGTAAGACCGAAGTGTATCTCTCGCTTATTCGCGAGACGCTGGATGCCGGGCGACAGGTATTGATTCTCGTGCCGGAAATTGGCCTCACACCGCAGCTGGTGAACCGCCTGCGGCAGCGGCTCGGCGTTGAGCCAGCCGTGCTGCACTCGGGCCTTACTGATCTCGAACGATTGAATGCGTGGCGCAGCGCACAGGAGGGCGCCGCCGGGCTCGTGGTGGGCACGCGCTCGGCCGTGTTTACGCCGCTTCCCAAGCTTGGCCTGATCGTTGTGGATGAAGAACACGATCACTCGCTGAAACAGCAGGAAGGCCTTCGCTATTCCGCACGTGATCTCGCAATCGTTCGCGCGCGCAACAATGATGTTCGCATCATTCTTGGCTCGGCAACACCAACGCTTGAAACGCTGCAACATTGTCGCAGCGGCAACTTCACACGTATTGAATTGCCAACGCGCGCCGGTGGTGCGAAACCCCCGACAGTTCGCCTGATTGATCTCAGCAGGGCTGCCAGCAGTGACGGTTTAAGCGACCCTCTTATCGCGGCAATCGAGAAGCACCTGCAAGCAGATGGCCAGGTCCTTCTGTTTCTTAACCGTCGCGGATTTGCACCGACATTGATCTGTGCGAACTGTGGCCACATGGCCGAATGCACGCGTTGCGATTCGCGAATGACCGTGCACGCTCGTGACCGCTCTTTGCGCTGCCACCATTGCGGCTCGCAAGCGCCGCTGCCCGCCACATGCTCGGAGTGCGACGCCGAGGTGCGTCCGCTTGGAGAAGGCACCGAAAGACTTGAAGACGCGCTGATTCCGAAGTTTCCCAATCACACAGTGCAACGCATCGACAGTGACAGCACGCAGCAACGTGGCGCGATTGAGGCCGCTTTGGCCAGCGCAGAACAAGGCGATGCTGACATCCTGGTTGGCACTCAGATGCTGTCAAAAGGGCACCACTTTCCGAAACTGAGCCTGGTTGGGATCATCAACGCGGATCAGGGGTTGTTCGGTACGGATTTTCGATCGGCGGAAAGGCTCGCACAGTCAATCGTACAGGTCTCCGGGCGCGCCGGGAGGGAATCGCGGCAAGGTGAAGTGCTCATTCAGACGGCCTTTCCCGAGCATCCGTTCTGGCAGTCTCTGATTGAGGGTGGCTATCCACGAGTTGCAGATGAGTCCCTTAAAGAGCGCGAGGAGTCGCGTTGGCCGCCGTTCACTCGCCTCGCACTGCTGCGCTCTGCGGCTCACCGGCAAGACGATGCATTATCGTTTCTACACCGCGCGGCTGAACTCGTCGCTCTCGAACAGTCCGAATACTTGCGCGTTCTGGGTCCGGTAAATGCACCGATGGCAAAAAAGGCAGGTCGGTATCGAGCGCAGCTGCTGATTCAGAGCAGCGACCGAAAAACGCTGCACGCGAGACTCGCCACGTTGCGCCCAGCGTTGGAGGCAGAGCCGTCGGCACGCAAGGTTCGCTGGTCAATTGACGTCGATCCGATCGAGCTTTTTTGATGTAGAATCGCCACCCCGATGAAGACCTTAGTCGCAAAACTTGTTCAGGACGCTCTTGCTACCTTGCCAGAGCTTGCCGATGCCGTAGCCGATCTCGCTCTTGAGACGACCGTGGAGCGTACGCGTGATCCCAGCCATGGCGATTTCGCGACCAACGTCGCAATGCGCCTGGCGAAATCGGCACGCATGAATCCACGCGAGCTGGCAGAGAAAATCATCGCTGCCGTGCCAGCAAATGATGACGTCATAAAGATGGATATCGCGGGTCCTGGCTTCATCAATGTGCACTTGAGCCCCGCCGCCTTTCACGAAGAAGTGGTGACTATTCTCGAGCAGGATTCCGAGTACGGTCGTCTGCCGACGCAGGAAAGACCGCGTATTCTGCTCGAGTTCGTTTCCGCGAATCCGACGGGTCCGCTTCATGTTGGCCATGGCCGCCACGGCGCTTACGGTGCAACCGTGGGCAACTTGCTGCAAGCCGCAGGCTACACGGTCGATCGCGAGTACTACGTCAACGATGCAGGCCGGCAGATGGATATTCTCGGCCTTAGTGTCTGGTTGCGTTGGCTCGATTCGCAGGGCACGAGCATCGAATTCCCGAAGGCGGGCTACCGCGGCGAATACATCCGTGATCTCGCCGCGGAAATAGATACGAAAGACATCTCGTCGGTTGACGCAGCGGCTGTGCTCGACGGTATTCCGGCAGACGAACCCGAGGGCGACAAAGAGGCGCATATCGGTGCGCTTATCGATCGGGCAATAGAACTGCTCGGCGCTGTCAGCTTTGACCATATTCGGCAGCAATCGCTTGAGTCTATTCGCAAGGATATCGAAGCGGACCTCGCCGAGTTCGGTGTCGTGTTTGACCGTTGGTATTCGGAACAAAGCCTGACGACGTCCGATCGTATTGATGCGGCGTTAGCCGTGCTTAAAGAGCGCGACATGCTGTACGTGAAAGACGGTGCGACGTGGTTTCGTGCTGAACAGTTCGGCGATGAGAAAGATCGCGTCGTCATTCGCGAGAATGGCGTGAAAACGTATTTCGCATCCGATATCGCATATCACTTCGACAAACGTGAGCGTGACTACGATCATTTGATCGACATATTGGGGTCAGATCATCACGGTTACGTGGCGCGCGTGCGCGCAGGTCTCGCTGCGATGGGTTACGAAGCCGACAGTCTTGAGGTCGAGCTGATGCAGTTCGTCGCTTTGTATCGTGGCGGCGAAAAACTCTCGATGTCCACGCGCTCCGGCGAATTTGTCACTTTGCGCGAATTACGCGAAGAAGTGGGCAACGATGCGGCACGTTTTTTCTACGTTATGCGTTCGCACGATCAACACCTTGAATTCGATCTTGAACTTGCGAAGAGTCGCTCGAACGACAATCCGGTGTACTACATTCAGTACGCGCACGCGCGCATCGCAAGTGTGTTTCGACAATTGGCGGAAAAATCGTTTACACACGACGCCGAAAGCGGCCGCAATAATTTGTCTGCACTCGTAGAGCCGCAAGAGAGGGCATTAATGACCACGCTGAGCCGATACCCTGAGGTTATTGTGCTCGCGGCGAACAATCGAGCGCCGCAGCACCTGGTGCACTATCTGCGCGACCTCGCAAGCGATTTGCATAGCTACTACAACGCGCATGCGTTTATTGTCGATGATGAAAGCATTCGCGATGCGCGCCTGTCGCTCATTAGCGCAACCCGCATTGTAGTTGCGAATGGACTTGGCATACTCGGCGTATCAGCACCGGAGAAGATGTAATGGCGAAGCGCAAGAAGCGCCGCTCAACGCGCCGTCGCAGTACGGCCAGGAAACAGCAAAGCTATCCGGGCTGGCTGTGGATGCTGTTCGGTCTCGCGATTGGCCTTTCGGTCGCGTTCGCGATTTACGTCAAAGATAATGAGCCCGTGCGCCCACAAGCCGCCAGCGTGCCCAGTTCGATCGACAATAATGGTGAGTCGACTATCCCAGCCAGCGCAACGCCGGAACCCGAAGTAGAGAAAAAAGAGAAGCGCTTTACTTTCTACGATTTGTTGCCAGCTGCCGAGTTTGTGGTTCCCGAGAAAGCGCCGAGTGCCGAGGAAGAAAATGTACAGCCCGAGGCCATTGTCGAGCCCGGAGTTTATGTATTGCAGGCTGGTTCATTCTCTACGCACACCGACGCCGAACGGCGCCGTGCACAACTCGGCTTGCAGGGCATCGAGTCACACATCCAGCGCGTTACGGTGAATGATCGCGAGTATCATCGCGTCTATGTCGGACCAACAGACGATCTCGACGAACTCAACATGCTGCGCAGCAGATTGCGCGCAGCCAAGATCGATGTCTTGCGCATCCGGTTAAGTGACTAAGCGCGCCCAACTAGCGTTACATCTGACCTTGTTCACATTACTTGTGGGAGCAGCTCCCGCGGATGCGCAACCACCTGTATTGATCAGCATTGCCGCCGTCGGCGACATGATGATTGGTACCGACTATCCACTAATCATTTGCCGGATGACGACGGCGTCAGTTTCTTTGCTCACGTCACACCGATACTGTCCGCGGCTGATCTCGCCATAGGCAATCTCGAGGGCACGCTGGTAGACGGCGGTGAGCCTGCCAGTAAGTGCAAGAACATGGATGCGTGTTATCTGTTCCGTTCACCAACAAGATATGCGCAGCATTATCGCGACGCGGGATTCGATGTGTTGAGCCTGGCCAATAACCACGCGCGCGACTTTGGCGAAGATGGTCGCACGTCTACGATGCGGGCACTCGATGCAGTCGGTATTCATCACTCGGGTCGAGTGGGAGAATTCGCGAGCTTCGAGATCAAGGGGCTTTCTATCGCGGTGCTCGCATACGCGGTCACGCAAGAATCCAATTTACTGCACGACTACGAGCTTGCTGAGCAAACGGTCACATCATTTGCCGCATCCCACGACATCGTTATCGTGACCTTTCACGGCGGTGCTGAAGGCGCCTCAATGATGCACGTGCCCTTCGCGGAAGAGGAATACTTCGGCGAACCGCGCGGCGACGTCGCACGCTTTTCGAGAAGCATGGTTGATGCCGGTGCCGATCTGATTCTAGGGCATGGCCCGCACGTTGTGCGCGGCGTGGAGCGATACAAAGATCGGCTAATCGCATACAGCCTGGGCAATTTCGCGACTTACTACGGCATCAGCGTCGCTGGTGTGAAAGGTATCGCGCCGATTCTGATTGCAACACTCGACGAGGAAGGTCGCTTTGTTGAAGGCGAGATTGTCTCAACAATCCAGCTGCGCCCGGACGGACCCAGCATCGATGCAGAACAACGAGCACTAAACCTGATTCGTGGTTTGAGTATTAAGGACTTCGGTAAGCCGGGCATCACGTTTCACCCGGATGGGCGGCTGAGTTACTGAGGACCGCCTAGCTCCGGCGACATTGACAACCAAAGATCGGCACGTTCTATTTTTTCAAGAAACGGTAACCACCGCGGATCATTATGCAGTGCCCGCATCGGCGTAATAGCGAGGATCGAAACAATGCCGGGATCCCGGGATTCGTACGCGCGCTCCAGCCACTTAAAGGTGGAATCGACATCACCCCGATATGCATATACCTCGGCGATTTGTGCCGCCATCTGCGAAGCATACTTGTCAATCAACATATTCAATGCCACATCCGATTCCGCATCGTTTCCCAGCATCGCATGTGCCGCCGCCAAGGCTGTTAAGCGATAGCCTGAGTCGGTTTCCTGACGTGCCGCTGCAAGACTCGCGGCGTAGTCGCCGCGGTCGATGTGGACTCCGGAAATGCGTCTGTACGCGCCCGGATACTCGGGACTCAGGGTGATTAGTTCGTCGAAAGCCTCCAATGCCTCGTCATAGCGGTCAAGCGCCCATAGAGAGAGTCCCATGTAATTGTGATATCGCGGTCGCAGCGGATCGAGCTTGAGCGCCGCCTTGAATTGATCCAATCCTTGTTCAAACTGGCCAGTGATAATCAGCCCCAGCCCGGTTGCAAAAATAATCTCGGCATTGCCGGGCTCGAGCTCCAAAGCATGCGCATAATCCTGGATTCCAGCCATGACTTTGAAGTCGAACCCGACCGCCTTCAGGCCGCGGATGTAGTAGGCTTTCGCGTTGTTCGGATCAATCCGCAACGCCTCGCGAACTGCAGCATCCACTGCAGCACCTCCGGTGGCAATATCGACGCCGCCATAGGAGGCGAACCAGTAATAATTGATAGCCAGTTCCGCCCAAGCGCGTGAATACTCAGGGTCAATCGCCAATGCCTGCTCGTACAAATCTATGGCCCGTTGATAGGCATTCAGGTCATCCTGGTGTGAAATGTACTGAGCCTGCAAGAATAGTTCGTAGGCTTGCGGGTCAGTCTCTTGCGTACTTGGAACTGCACCAAGCAAAGTGACTTTCAGGGCGGCAGTAACGTGCATCGCAATCTCGTCCTGCGTGACGAAAATATTCTCCAGTTCTCGATCATAAGTCTCCGACCAAAGGTGATAGCCGGTTTTGGCATCGATGAGCTGCACGGTAATTCGAATATGACTGCCAGATTTTCGTACTGACCCCTCAAGAACATTTGCGACATTCAGTTCGTGAGCAATCTCTGCAACAGTAATCTGCGGTCGGTCCTTGAACGAAAACGATGAAGTGCGTGCTGCAACGTGTAAGTCAGGAATCTTTGCTAACAGGTTGAGCAATTCTTCTGACAAACCCTCAGAGAAGTATTCGTTACTGACGTCGTCACTCATATTGACGAATGGCAATACGGCGATGGATGCAGTCAAAGAGGGTTCTTGCGCCGATTGCACAGTTACCGGCTCGCTGACGGGCACTGTATCAAACTTGTCGTAAACAAAGAACAACACCGCGCATGCCAGCACCGCGATAATGATGTAGTCGAGCTTGCGGCCGGTGGTATGCGTAATCGACGCGTCGCGCTGGACGTCCGCTTCCTTTTTCAACCCGTCCGGTGTCAGCTCGAAGGCCCAGGCAAGCAACACCGCAACAGGAAAGCCCAGAATCAGCAACAGCGCGATACCGGAGTTGAACCACTCCGGCAAATGCAGCGCCGGCACCAGCGTGTCGGACACCTGCAGCAACAACCACGCAACGATGTTGTACGCGATTGTCACGCGCACGACATCGCGTCGTTTCAGCTCACCCCAAAGCGATGCCATGCAGTTCCCTTTGCCCTAGTCGTCCGCGCTAACGGACTTGAAGTCCACACCCAGCGTTCGCAACTTGCGATACAAGTGGGTCCGCTCCATGCCGACGCGCTTCGCCAATTGTCCGACCTTGCCATCGCAAAGCACTAGTTGTTGCTGCAAATAGGCGCGCTCAAATTGCTCGCGCGCTTCTCGCAGTGGCAGAGACAACAAGTCTTGCTTCACAAGTGGTTCATCGACTTGCTCGCCTGCGTTAATGTCCGCCTCAACTTCCTCGAGTGAGATGTCGCCTTCGCCTTGCGATAGAAGCAAACGGCGTACCAGGTTCTTGAGTTCGCGAACATTGTCCGGCCATGGATAGTTTCGTAGTCTATTCTGCGCTGCAACACTGAAACGGCGAAACGTCAATCCTTCGGCATCCACCAGTTTGTCGACGTAGTAGGTCAGCAATTCCGGAACATCTTCCGAATACTCGCGCAGCGGTGGCACCCGCAACGAAAGTGCGCTTAAATTCGAAACAACGTCGCGGCGTAATGCGCCGCTCTCCATTTTCGCCTCATAGTCGACTCCAACGGTGGCAATGATGCGTGCGTCCAGCCGCAAATCTTCGCTACCGCCCACTCGTCGAATACGGCGGCCCTCCATTACTGAAATAAGAATCTTTTGTGCGGCATCATTCAGATCCGATAGCTCATCGATCAGCAATGTGCCGCCCGCGGCGCGTTCGAACGCGCCGGCATGAATCTCGCCACCCGACTCACTGCCCAACAATTGCTCCTCGACATTACTGTCTGTCAACGATGCTCCGGTGACGCTTACCAAGGGCTCATCTGTCCGGCTGCTAAGGCCGTGCAAGTAACGTGCGAACGCGCTGCGGCCAGTACCAGGCTCTCCGGTAAGCAAGACTGGCGCATCGTGGCGCGCATACTGCTGCACCTTTTCGCGCAGTACCTGCATAAGCTTGCTACGGCCGACCGGCGCCAGCAGTGATGGCAGCAAAGCGTGTGCGGTCTTGGTTTGTTTCTCGGCTGAGCTCAGCGCCGCTTCAACGGTGCGCAACAATTTAGCAAGTGAAAGCGGTTTCTCGACGAAATCAAACGCGCCCAGGCGCGTCGCTTCAACCGCCGTGTCCACACTGCCATGCCCGGACATGATCACAACCGGGCAGTTCAGGTCACCACTTTCGGACCATTCGCGCAGCAAGGTAATGCCATCGGTATCCGGCATCCAGATATCCAGCAGGATCAGATCGGCTTTCTTTTTCGCGCGCGCCGCTCGTGCTTCTTCCGCATCAGCCGCTACCGTTACTCCGTACCCTTCATCGGTCAGAATGTCCTGAATCAAAGCGCGGATGTCCGCCTCGTCATCAACCACTAGCACATGAGAAGTACTCATGCTTGTTCCCTCCTTTTCTCGGCACGTGCAGGTGCCTGTGCAATTATTGCTTCGCGTGCTGCCTCCGTCAGGGGCAGTCTTATGTTGATCACAGCACCACCGGCGCTGCTGTTGAATGCTCGGATTGACCCGACATGCTCCTCAACCAGCTTTTTGACAATAGCCAGACCGAGCCCGGTACCTTTCGGTTTCGTCGTTACGTACGGATCAAACACCTGGCCTAGCGAACTTTCTTCGAAGCCGGGTCCATTGTCTTCGACCTTGACTTGCATGATTTCGATGTGGTCGATCTCCGCGACACTCACGTGGACATCAATCTGACCGTCATCGGTGTTCTCCAATGCCTCAACAGCATTGCGGACGAGATTGTGCAAAATTTGTCGAACCCGACCGATGTCGGCGTCGATCATTGGCATGGTCGGATCTGAGGTCAGAACAATATCGATACCGCTCTCTTGTGCTCGATATAGCTCGACCACTTCAGAAACCAGCTTGTCCATGCTGAACAATCCAATATCCAGGTCTGGCGCCCGCGCATAATCGCTAAAGGCATTGACCATTTCTTTCATGGCCTCTACCTGTTGCACGATCGTATGCGTCGCACGATCGAGGATCTGCGCGTCTTCTTCATTCATCGTGCCGAGATATTTGCGGCGTATGCGCTCCGCCGACAGCTGAATAGGCGTTAAAGGGTTTTTGATTTCGTGAGCGAGGCGTCGCGCGACCTCACCCCAGGCAGCATCGCGCTGCGCCTGCAGCAAGGCGGTAATATCATCGAACACGATGACGAAACCAGCGGCGTGGTCTTCATCACCAGGCAATGTAGTACATGCGCAACTTAGTACTCTGCGACCCGTCTCGCCGCGCAAGACCAACTGTTCGCGCCACTCGGTTTCGCCTGCTTTCTGGTGTACTTTCACCAGTTCTACAAACTGTTCGAGCAGCGGCTCGCCTTTGGCGATGTCCAGCAAGTATTCGCCCGTGCGACTCTCAAGATCAACACCAAGAATTGCTCCCGACGCTTCGTTGGCCGTGCGGATGCGCATATCAGCCTCAAACGCGCCTACGCCGGTCGACAGACGCGCCAGGATGACCTCAAGATTGGTGCGTTCCGCTTCGACCAGTGATTGCGACAAACTGGCCTCGCGCCTCGCTGATGCCAGCCTTTGTGTCATGTCATTGAATGAGTTGATCAGGAATCCGATCTCATCGCGCGACGGTTCCGGCAGCCGTGTATCAAAGTCTCCTTCCGCGACCGCACGCGTTCCCGCAACAAGGTCCTGAATAGGCGCGACCAGGCGTCGAGACAAAACGAAGGCGCCATATACAGCCGCGAGCAAGCTCAACATGAAGATAATGGTCAACGTTAGGGAAAGCGTTTCTTTGAGTGGTTGTCGCAAATACAACATGCGCTGGTAGCCCTGGTAGGACGTGTCCACGCTCTCCGCCATGCGCGCCAGTCGTTCGGCCACCGGGAAATGCGCCTGCATAATGCCGATGGGCTCAGGTCGTCCACTGATACGAAATAGCACCGCCGTTCTGACTACATAGCCTTCCGGATCCAGAGCCACGTACGGACGTCCCTGCTGCAACTGCAGCACCACTTCTTCGCTTAGAGCGCGCGGCAGTTCTGCCTCGGAGCTGTCTGAACTGGTTGCCAGAATGCGATTATTGCTACCGTAAATAGTGATCTCGCTGGCGCCGCTCTCGCGACGTAGCATGCTGAGCTCGAATACCAACTGTCGCTCGTTACTCTGACCCAATTGCTGCGCAATTTTCTCTGTGGTATTCAGGTGTTGGCGCACCTGCATCGACAACGCCGCCTGACTCAGCTTCAGTGCACTGTCCATTCCTTCTTCAACTTCAATGTTGAACCAGGAATCGATGCCACGATTAATAAACTGTAATGAGAAATAAAACACGACGATCAAAGGCAGCACGGCCAGACCGACGAACATGCCTACCAAGCGTGCCTTTAGCCGGGCACCGGGAACATGCGTTCTATAATCACGCCACAGCCGCGCGAGGTTTCCGACCAGAAGAAGAAACAGTAAGATAATGCCGGCAATATTGATCGCAAATATGACATTGTGCAGTCGGTCGAAGTCGTTCGAGTTTTGGGCGGTAAGGCTCAGCAAGAACACGGCAACCAGAACTGTGCCGACCCCGAGCGCGGCCAGCAACATATAAAATGCGCGCTTTATCGCTCGAGTATCCATTCAGACCATTCGCTTTCGAGTTGCCACCGGCCGCGCCAGAAGAACAGCATTCGTATTGGCGCGGAGTACTGCCGCGTCTGCAGTAACGCTCGTACGCGGATTCGATAGGTGCTATCGGCCTCAAGTACCGCGTCATCAATGAGCGGCAGTCCTTGTACCCGACCGAGGTTGTTCAATGCAGAATAAAGTGTTGCGAAAGAGTCCTGGTTGCCACTATTCAAGTTGCGCACGATGTAGCGTTGTGTCAGCGGGCGATACTCCAGTTCGTAACGAATCGCCAATTCGGCCTCAAGATCGTCGATGTACCAGCGGCGAACGCGTATCAGCTCTACCTGCAGTTCGATCGTCAGGGTAAAGCCGCTCGAGAGTGCGCGTAGTGCCTCGCTACTCAGTATCAGTTGCATCCGCGCATCAAGAATATGCACGCCATCCACCAGCTCCGATTCAGCTGTACGTACTTCGAAGTAGCCTTCACGATTCGGCGCCTCGTCCTGAGCCACGGCATTGCCCGTTACCAGCAGCGTCAAGAAGAACGCAGGCAATACCCTAAAGCGTCGAATTTTTGCCGCAGGTGACATTATTTTTATTCAGGAAACCTTTTCCAGGCATGCAAAGTAGAAGCCGTCGAGACCCGCCGTTCCGGGCAAGACCTGATAACCACAGGCCTTGTCACGCATTAAATCGCGGATGTTGTTATTTTGCAACAAAGTAGATTCCCTGGCGTCATCGGTGCCCTCAAGGAAGCGTCCGACAAGCGCATCATTTTCCGCCGTGAGCACAGAGCAGGTTACGTATAACAAGCGTCCGCCCGGTCTTAGCGTCGGCCATAGCCCGTTGAGCATCGCAATCTGCGTCTCGGCCAGCACAGCAATATCGACCGATCGTCGTAAGTGCTTGATATCCGGGTGACGGCGTATAACGCCGCTGGCCGAACACGGCGCGTCCAGCAAGATGCCGTCGTAAGGTTCCTTGTCCCACCATTCATTGGTATTCGATGCGTCGCCGCAGACTATGGTTGCATTTAATCCGAGCCGATCGAGATTTTGGCGAACGCCCTCCAGCCGTTTGGCGTCGTTGTCAACGCTTGTCAGATCGATTCCTTCACTGCCGATTTCCAGCAAATGGCCGCTCTTGCCGCCAGGCGCGGCACAGGCATCCAGAACTCGGCCCTTCACATTCGCAAGCAACCATGGCCCCGCCAACTGCGCCGCGGCATCCTGCACCGACACGTGCCCCTCGGAAAATCCCGGCAGAAGATCAACTGTCTGCGGTTCATTCAATCGCACGGCCTGTGGCAGTCCTGCGATCAATTCGGACTCTATTTCAATCTCATTCAGGCGCATGACGTAGTCCGCGGCGCTGCAATGGGCTGGATTTACGCGCAACCACATCGGTGCCCGGCCGTTGTTAGCGACAAGAATCGACTGCCAATCATCAGGCCAGTCAGCGCGCATCATCTCGATCAACCACCGTGGATGATCGTACTCGGCCTCTTCGTTGGACGGCGATTGTTCGTTAATTCGGTCGCGCAAAAAGCGGCGCAGAATTGCGTTCACCAGCGCTGCGAGCTTCGGGCGACGCAGGTGACGAGCGGCCTCGACCGTTTCCGACACAACCGCATGATCGGGAATGCGCGTATCGCTGAGCTGAAAAAGACCTACGGCAAGTAACTGATTTATACAGCTGTCACGTGCTTTAAGCGGTCTCGACAGTAGTGTGTCGATCCACGCCTGCAAGTGCCAGTGATTGCGCAACGTGCCATAACTCAACATGCGCAACAGAGCTCGATCGCGTTCGGCAACCTGGGATTCGAAATCTGCCAACGCACGATCCAAAGATCGTCCATGGGAAATGACACTGTCGACAACTTGCGCTGCGGTCGCTCGCAACTTCGCGCCCGTCACATTTTCGCTCATAGCTTACGGCCGACTATGTCGGTATTTAATGTGAATTGCGCAGCGCTAACCGGCCGTTTGCCTGGACGTTGTAATTCGATCAGTCGTAACGCGCCATGTCCGCAAACAACCACAACGCCATCGGGGCCGGCTTCAATAATAGTCCCTGCGGGTGAATCATCTGCATCAGCCTCTGCCGCTTGCCAACACTTGATGCGCTCGTCGCCGAGCATGAAATACGCACCAGGCACAGGATTGAACGCCCGCACCAGTCGCACCAATTCGGCGGCCGGTCGTTGCCAATCGATACATGCATCGCTGGTTTTGATTTTGCGCGCATAAGTCGCAGCTGCTTCATTCTGTTCAGCGGCACTTATTCTGGAATCAATAATGTCCGCGAGATGACCCACCAAAAGCGTACCTCCGGCTGCGGCCAGTCGATCGTGCAGCTCACCGGCGTTTTCGTCAGCACCGATCTGCAAAGTTTCGCTAAGGAAAACCGGTCCGCAGTCCAATCCCGCCGTCATCGACATCAGGCATACACCGGTTTCTTCATCAGCGGCAAGGATCGCTGCCTGAATGGGCGCCGCGCCGCGCCAACGCGGCAACAATGAAGCGTGCACATTGAGGCAACCTGTCCTTGGAATATCCAGAACACGCTGTGGCAATAGCAAACCGTATGCCGCAACGACCATGATGTCAGCTTGCAATGCCGTTAACTGCGCATCAATTTCGTCGCCGCGTAACGATTCAGGTTGCAGCACGTCGATGTCATGCGCCAACGCATACTCTTTGACCGGACTCGCCTTAAGCCGCTTGCCGCGACCTGCCGGTCGATCCGGTTGTGTAAGCACTGCAACTGGCGTCACTCCTGATTCAACCAGCGCTCGCAACGACACCGCGGCGAACTCCGGCGTTCCAGCAAAAATTATTCGTGCATCGGTCATAGGTTAGCGCCAGCAGGTGGGATGTTAGTCATCGGAAATAAAGCGCAGCGCAGCGAGCCATTTCGATGGGTAACATCTCGGCTGTTGGCGCAAGCGACTGTCCTCTACATAGCCGCTGTTGCTTGGTGTCGCTTGTCGCGCAGCAAGCGCTTGCGAATACGCGAGCGCTTCGCTTCGGACAAGTAGTCGACAAATAATTTACCATCAAGGTGGTCGATCTCGTGCTGCACAACAACTGCAAGAAAACCTTCCATTTCTGTTTCAATCTCATCGCCGTTGCGATCCTGGTAACGCACCCGAATATGATTAGCGCGCTCCACCTCTTCGTAGTAGCCGGGCACGGACAAACATCCTTCTTCGCTAACTTGCACACCTTCCTTCTCGAGAATGACGGGATTGATAAGGACGTGCGGCTCATTGTTGTCGGCGGAAACGTCAACGACCAAAAACCGGCGGTGAACATCGACCTGAGTCGCTGACAAACCAATTCCCGGGGCCGCATACATGGTCTCAAACATGTTATCGATCACTTCGCGCAACGCGTCATCCACCTGCGCGACCGGCGTTGCCGTCTTGCGCAAACGGGGGTCTGGGAATTCCAAAATGGTGAGTTTTGCCATAATTTCGTAACTGCAGAAAGTTAGTTATTCGCGTAAATTGCGACCAAACGAGTCTAAATGATTGACTTTACTTAATAAAATGTCAGACAATTGCCGCCAGACGAGCTCATTCCGGTAGCATATTACGGCCGAAAATGTGACGTAATTGGCAGCTTCGACGGCACCGGAACGACATATTATAGCAACGCCAAAAAGCTAAAGGTCTCAACACCTTGTATGGAGTATTGAGGAACATGTCCCTCCGAAAAATCAGCCTGAACTATCGCCTCCGAATCACGTTCGCAGCGTTTGCTGCGGCATTGCTATTCGGATCCCTAAATGCATTTTCGCAAAGCGATTCGCCGCTGGCTGACGATCATCCGGACGAATATACCGTCCAGGTGGGCGATACGCTGTGGGATATTGCTGAAACGTTTCTCAAGGACCCCTGGTATTGGCCCGAAATCTGGTACATCAACCCGGATATCGTGAATCCACACCTTATCTATCCCGGTGATGTGCTCGGCTTGATCTACGTGGAAGGCCGCCAGATGGTTGCGCCGATACGCGCATCGACTTACCGACTTTCCCCTGAAGCACGCGCCACGCCGCTGAGCGAAGCGGTTACCAGCGTTGCTTACGAAGACATCGCTGCATTCCTCACGGTAGGCGGCGTACTGCAAAAAGATCAGGTTAACGAACTGCCGTACTTGCTCGCATCTCGTGGCGACCACTTACTGGCTTCGGCCGGCAACGTCATTTACGTTCGCCGCAATTCCAGCGACGAGCTAGGCCAGCGATTCAGTATTATCAAAGTTGGTGACGAGCTGACCGACCCCGACACCAATAAGGTTGTTGGCTATCAGGCGCTTGTCGTCGGTGCAGGAACGTTGCGCCGCGGTGGTGACCCATCAACGGTGGCGATTACGGAATCTACGATGGAAGCGACACCAGGCGACCTTCTGATCCCGCATGTCAACACGCTGCCGCTCAACTTTTTCCCGAAAGCACCCTCGACCAACGTCGACGGTCGCATTATTTCGGTGATCGGCGGCGTCAGCCAGATCGGTCAGTTTATGGTAATTGTCTTAAATCGTGGAAGCAGCCATGGCCTTGTGGTCGGAGACGTTCTGACAGTATTTCAGGACGGACCCGAAGTGGTCGATCACGTCAAAGGCGGCAAGGTCAAACTTCCGGACGAGTCGGCTGGCACAGTAATGGTCTTCAAGACTTTCGATGACATCAGCTACGGACTGGTGATGGAAGCGACCAGGGCGATTCATAAGTACGATTACGTTCGCAACCCGATCTGATCGCCATTAGCTAACTGGGAGCACATCGCTCCAGAGAAGGGCGCCTTCGGGCGCCGTTTTTGTTTGCCTGGCCGAATTACGGGGCAGTCGGAGTTGCCGCATCGCTGTATCATCTAATCTCCACTCAGCGAGCAGAGCGATGGGCAAAGAAAATGACAAGCTTTGGCAAGCCGCCGCGCAGCATCGCATTATTTCGCGAGGCGATGTCGACTTCCCAGCTTTGCTCGACGAGATTCCCGGTCCACCACACTTATTATATGTAGACGGTGACCCGGATATTTTACACCTGCCGGCATTGGCTATTGTTGGCAGCCGCAATCCAACCAAGGGCGGCGAGAGCAATGCCTATGAGTTTGCTCGTCATCTTGCCAGCGTCGGATTTACGATCGTCAGCGGGCTCGCTCAAGGCATAGACACGGCCGCGCACCGTGGAGCACTTGCGGCCGGCGGCCGGACCATCGCATTTTTAGGCCACGGCATCGACCGCATCTACCCGGCCAGCAATAAGAGTCTTGCCACACAGATCGCCGCCAGCGGTGCGCTGGTCAGCGAGTTTCCGCTCGGCACACATCCTGGCAAGGAGCATTTCCCACAACGGAATCGACTCATTAGCGGACTGAGTCTCGGCACCTTGGTGGTTGAGGCAGCCCGCCGCAGTGGCTCGCTGATCACCGCGCGGCTCGCGGCGGAGCAAGGCCGAGAGGTTTTTGCGCTGCCGGGTTCTATCCATAATCCGCTCGCTCGCGGCTGCCATGAACTGATTCGACAAGGCGCCAAACTGGTGGAAACCAGCGATGATATCGTTAGTGAGCTCGCACCATTGGCCGGTCAAATTCTGCAAAACACAATGGAATCAACGAGCAAGGAAAAAACTGAAGAATCGCTCGATGATGAATATGTTCAACTGCGGAATTCGATGGGTCATGACCCGATTAGCGTAGATCAATTGGCAGAAAATTCCGGATTGACGATCGACCAGGTTTCATCCATGCTTCTGATTCTGGAGCTCCATGGGGAGATAGAATCCTTGTCCGGCGGACGTTATTCGCTGTTGAGTTAGACACTTCACGGAACCAGAAACTGAAGGAGCAGCTCCAAGCATGAAAGAAAATGTACTCGACGTATTGATGTATTTGTTCGAAACCTACGTCGACACCGAAGAAGAACCCGAAGCCGATCATAATGAACTGCGCGACGAACTCGCGCGAGCAGGTTTTGGCGACCCCGAAATAGACCGGGCACTCGAATGGCTGGATGGCCTTACCGAGCATCAGGATAACTTCCCGTACCACGCTCAAACGGCGCACGGAACTCGCATTTACAGCGACTTCGAGCACGAACGTTTGGACGCAGCGTGCCGTGGATATATCACTTATCTCGAGCAGATTGGCATCCTGACACCGCCAGGACGGGAGATCCTCATTGATCGACTATTAGCGCTGGAGTCGGCTGATATCGACGTTGAACAGATAAAATGGGTAGTGCTCATGGTGCTATTCAGTCAACCCGGGCAAGAGCTTGCCTACGCCAGAATGGAGGACCTGGTATTCGAAGAATGTACCGGTTCGATCCACTGACAACTTGACACGCTGCTGTGAAGCACGTAATTAAACCGCGGCATCGTCCGCGGTTTTTTATTTTTGGGTAACGCACTCTATGTCAAAGAATCTCGTCATCGTCGAATCGCCTGCCAAGGCGAAGACCATTGAGAAGTATCTGGGTAAGGACTTTGAGGTCCTTGCCTCGTACGGGCACGTCCGTGATCTGGTGCCCAAAGAAGGTGCTGTCGATACTGAAAACGGTTTCGACATGAAGTACCAAATTATCGAGCGCAACGAGAAGCACGTTAAGGCAATCATGCGCTCGCTGAAAAAAGCCGACGCTCTATACCTCGCGACTGACCCCGATCGCGAGGGCGAGGCCATATCCTGGCATCTGGTTGAGTTGCTCAAAGAAAAGAATGCTCTGGATAATAAAGACGTGCATCGCGTCGTCTTTCACGAAATTACCAAAGCCGCTGTACAGGATGCTGTCGCCAATCCGCGCAGCATTTCCTTAGATCTCGTTGGTGCGCAACAAGCTCGCCGTGCGCTCGACTATCTGGTTGGATTTAATCTTTCACCATTGCTATGGAAGAAGGTCCAACGCGGACTATCAGCGGGTCGCGTGCAAAGTCCTGCGTTGCGAATGATTGTTGAGCGTGAGATTGAGATAGAAGCATTCAAGCCACGCGAGTACTGGAGCATCGAGGCTGACGTCAGCAAGCAGGAACAACCGTTTCTTTCACGCCTCGTGTCTTATAAAGGCGAGAAAGTCGAGCAATTTAGCTTCGAGGACGAAAATACAGCTCGCGACGTCGAAAAGACCGTTCTCGAAGCCGCCGACGGCAAGCTCACAGCTGTAAGCATCAGCAAGAAGCAACGCCGTCGCAATCCGACCGCACCATTCACAACGTCAACATTGCAACAGGAGTCGTCGCGCAAACTTGGGTTTAATACCCAGTGGACCATGCGGGTAGCACAGAAATTGTACGAAGGCATTGAGATCCCGGGTGAAGGCCAAGTCGGACTAATTTCATACATGCGTACTGACTCTGTAACACTCGCCAGTGTGGCAGTTGCCGAGATTCGCGAACTTATTGCCGAGCGCTATGGCGCAGATAATGTTCCCGAAGAGCCGCGTACCTTCAAAACCAAGGCCAAGAACGCGCAAGAGGCGCATGAAGCGATTCGACCGACGTCTGTGCGCCATACACCTGAGTCGCTCAAAGATTCGCTGGACGAGGATCAGTTTCGCCTCTATTCACTCATCTGGAAGCGTACGATGGCCTGCCAAATGGTGCCGGCGGTGTTCGACACTGTCGCGATTGAGCTGGCGGCGGGCGAGCCTGACGCCGGGCATCGCTTCCGCGCCAATGGTTCTGTATTGGTCGAGCCAGGTTTCATGGCCGTGTACAAGGAAGGCCAGGACGACACGGCTAATGACGATGACGGCGATCGGCTCTTGCCAGAGGTTAATCAAGGCGATGTGATCAAGCTCGACGAGCTGCGCGCGGACCAGCACTTCACTGACCCGCCGCCGCGATTCACGGAAGCCAGCCTCGTTAAAACGCTGGAAGAATATGGCATTGGCCGTCCATCGACATATGCGAGCATCATCGAGACGCTGAAAAACCGTGAGTACGTCGAAATAGAAAGCAAGCGCTTCTACCCGACGGACATCGCGCGCATCGTCATTGGCTTTCTGACCGAACACTTTCTGCAGTATGTCGATTACGATTTCACCGCGAATCTTGAAGACGAGCTAGATGCCATTTCGCTCGGCGAGAAAGACTGGGTTCCAGTGCTCTCTAATTTCTGGACACCGTTTAAAAAGCTCTGCGTCGACAAAGAAGAGTCGGTAAGTCGCGAGCAGGTCGCACAAGCACGCGAACTCGGCGTCCACCCCAAAAGCGGCAAGCCAATGACGGTTCGTATGGGCCGCTACGGACCATTCGTACAAATCGGCACCAAAGACGACGAAGAGAAGCCAAAGTTTGCCGGCCTGCGTCCTGGCCAGAAGATGAACGACATCACGATGGAAGATGCGCTCGAACTCTTTAAGCTGCCGCGAAAGCTTGGCGAAACAGAGGACGGCCTGCCGGTGACTGCCAGCGTCGGTCGCTTTGGCCCGTATGTTCGCTACGGCGACAAATATGTGTCGATGAAGGAAGACGATCCATACACTGTCGAGTTGCCGCGTGCACTTGAGCTTATTGAAGCCAAAAAGATTGAGGACGCGAATCGCATCATTCTCGATTTCGAAGAACACAGTATTCAGGTTTTGAACGGTCGCTATGGTCCATACATCACCAACAAAGAAAAGAACGCACGCGTGCCGAAAGACCGCGAGCCGAAATCGTTGACCATCGAGGAATGCATCGAGTTACTCGCCGCAGCGCCAGTGCGCGGCAAACGAGGCAAGAAGAAAGCCAAGAAAAAAACGGCCCAGAAGAAACCAGCGAAGAAAAAAGCCAAGAAGAAGGCGACCAAGAAGGCCAAGAAAAAGGCCAGAAGAAAACCGAGGAATAAGTTGTCGGCATGAAACAGACCATCTCCCGAGCCGCTGATGTCCTGCTCGGTGGAGGTGTAGTTGCTTGTCCCACCGATGGTGTGTTCGGCCTCAGCTGCATGCCGGACGACTCAGCCGCCATACTACGCCTGCTTGAGATCAAACAAAGAGACTCCGCGAAAGGATTGATCCTGATTGCCGCGTCGAAGGATCAGTTGCGCGATTGGATCGCGGTACCGCCGGACGACATCCCAGACCCACAAGCTGAACAGCCAATCACCTGGATCGTTCCCGCCGCTGACGGGGTGTCGGAGCTGGTCCGGGGCAAACATTCTGGCATCGCAGTACGTATTACGAATAACCCTACAGCTCGCTCACTGTGCGAGGCCATTGGCTCTCCGTTGATTTCAACCAGCGCCAATATTGCGGGCGAGGCAACGGTTAGCGACAGCGACGCTCTTCACCGGAAGTTTGCCGGGAGTGTAGACTACGTCGTGCCCGGCGAATGCGGGCCAGCAACCGGACCTTCAGAAATAATTGACCTGGAATCAGGCAAGAAGCTGCGATCACACGATGAATGAACTCGATCAGGTAAAGGACTATCTGCAGTCGCTGCAGAGCCGCATAGTCGCGGAGCTGGAACAACTGGATGGCAAACAAACGTTTCGCCGCGATGCCTGGCAGCGCTCCGCCGGCGGCGGTGGGCTAAGTTGCGTTCTGAGTGACGGTGACGTCTTTGAGCAGGCCGGGGTTGGGTTCTCGCATGTGTTCGGCAGCGAATTGCCACCCTCTGCGACCAAGGCAAGGCCGGATCTCGTCGGCCAAAGTTTTCAGGCGGTGGGTGTATCGCTGGTGATTCATCCGAAGAATCCTTATGTGCCAACCACACATGCGAATTTTCGCTACTTCTCGGCCGGCGATCCGGATTCCGGACCGTCTGCGTGGTGGTTTGGCGGTGGCTTTGATCTGACTCCGTACTACGCTTTTCCCGAAGACGTAGTGCATTGGCACAAGGTCGCGAAAGATGCGTGCGACCCGTTCGGTGACGATCTATACGCGCGCTACAAGAAATGGTGTGACGATTATTTCTATTTGCAGCATCGTGATGAAACGCGCGGCGTCGGCGGCTTGTTCTTCGATGACGTTAACCAGGAGGGCTTTGAGAAAAGCTTTGAGTTTTTGCGCTCAGTTGGCGACAGTTTCTTGCCGGCGTATTCACCCATCGTGAAGAGTCGCAGTGGCCATCGCTTTGGGGAACGACAGCGTGAGTTTCAACTCTACCGCCGCGGCCGCTACGTCGAATTCAATCTCATTTATGACCGCGGCACGATCTTCGGACTGCAGTCCGGGGGCCGCACTGAATCCATTTTGATGTCGCTACCGCCGCGAGTGCGCTGGGAGTACAACTGGCAACCCGAAGCGGGCTCCGCCGAAGAAAAGCTGTATACCGATTATTTACGCCCCAGAGACTGGCTTGGGGAGAACTCGTAATGAGTCCGGGCGCATTGCGCTACGGTTCTCTTTTTCAGGCTCGAATGGTAACGTCGAACGATGTCGTGGATTGAAGAAATAGACGTCACCGAAGCCGATGGAAAGCTGGCGCAGATCTATGCCGAGCTAAGCAGGAAACGCGGCAAGGTCGCCAACATCCTGCAGGTTCATAGCTTGAACCCGGAAGCCATGTCGAATCATGTGGATCTGTATATGACGCTCATGTTTGGCAGGTCCGGTTTGAGCCGAGCCGAGCGCGAGGCGATCGCGGTCGTCGTTTCAGCAACTAACGAGTGCCCGTACTGCGTCAGCCATCATGCCGAAGCGCTAAAACGCTTTGTCAAAGACGACGTGCTCAAGATGCTTGTGGAGGCCGACGGGCTGGAGACGCTGGAACCTCGGCTTAGCAACATCGTCCGTCACGCAGAGAAACTAACCTCGGCGCCTGGCGCCATGACAGAAAGCGATCTGGGTGAGCTACGCGCCGTCGGACTTGGCGATCAGGATATTCTCGACATGACCTTAATCGTCGCGTATTTCAATTTCGTCAATCGTATCGCTCTGGGTCTCGGCGTGGAGTTTTCCGCCGACGAGATCGCAGGCTACAAGAACGAACAATGAAGCTCCTGCGACTAACAATGCTGCTCCTATTGCTGGCCGGTACAGCCAGTGCGGCTGATGAATCGGAGTTACGCCATGCTGGCAGTCTTGGTGGCATAAGGCTGGCGGACAGCGAAAAACCCGCCGCACGCAAGGTTTATATCGTGCAACTGACGGCGCCATCTGCTGCCGACTTCGATGCGAAGATGCGACCGCTGGCATACAAGACCGGCCCAGCACGCGCTCGATTCGATAAGTCCAGCCCCAATGTTAAAGCATATACAGCGCGTCTCGCTGTGGATCAGGACAAAGCACTGGAAAAAGCGGGTCCCGACACGGAATTGATCTATCGCTACCAATACGGCTTGAATGGCTTCGCAGCGCGCATGCATCCGTCGCAAGCACACAAGCTTGCCGGCCTTCCCGAGGTGTTGCAGGTCTGGGAGGATGAAATTCGACCATTGACCACCGATAGCAGCGTCGCGTTTCTTGGCCTTTTTGACCCTGAAACAGGATTGCGCGGTGCAGCTGGGCTCGATGGCGAGGGCATAGTCATCGCAATGATTGACAGCGGCATCGCACCGGAGCACCCGGCATTGCAAGACACCCGCGAGGCCGATCGGCCAAGCCTGTGCCTGAGCGATTGGGCAGAGAATACGTTTCTTGGCCAATGGCTATGTCGCCGCTTTGAGAGGCGCGATGATGAAA